>Ga0209060_10000067_pt1 | contig 277168 bp, 246 predicted proteins | sample Coa_R1_8_FD_187155 | JGI IMG/M metagenome (GOLD analysis project Ga0209060, IMG submission 187155) | Surface soil microbial communities from Centralia Pennsylvania, which are recovering from an underground coalmine fire - Coalmine... | ecosystem: Environmental > Terrestrial > Soil >... | reverse complement strand
GGACAACGCTGCGCGTTGCCCACAAGGCCCACAGTCGCAACAACAGCAGCAACAGTGCTGAACAAAACGGGAAATGTGTTACCCATGTTGCCGGTTTAAAGTGTTACCTATGTCGTCGGTTGCTCAGAAGGATGGGAAGCCGCCATCGACGAGCCGGATTAACTTTGCGTTCCGCGTCGTCGACGCCGCCGCTCGCCATCACCCTGCCGCAAAAGCGCTGGAAGGCTCGCGACATGGCAGGGTCAGGTGCACGGCACCGGCCCGCGGCAAAAGGCGCGTGAGCGCCGGCACGGCAGTCCGAATGCGTTCCGGCCGGTCCTGTGCCATAGTGTGTCGATTCAGGGCCCTTTGACCCGATGGCGACGACCGATCTCGACCTCGTAAAGCTGCCCGCCCCCCGCATCTATCTGTTTCGGATGCTGGTATTCGTCGTGCTGTGCGCGCTGATCGCGTTCGTGCTGCAGCGCCAGATCCTGCAGGCGTTCTTCGCCAATCCGTGGCTGAACGGGCTGATCCTGTTCGTGCTCGGCATCGGCATCATCCTGTCGTTCCATCGGGTGATCCGGCTGTTCGCCGAAGTCGGCTGGCTCAACCGCTATCGCGCCGATCCAAAACTCGCCGCCAAGACCGCGCCAAAGCTGTTGGCGCCGATCGCCGCCATCCTCGGCAGCGAGCGCGCCGACCGCGTCGCCATGTCGGCGCAGACCATGCGGGCGTTTCTCGATTCGCTGGCCAACCGGCTCGACGAGGCGCGCGACATTTCGCGCTACCTCACCGGCCTCCTGGTGTTCCTCGGCCTGCTCGGCACGTTCTGGGGCCTGATCGAGACCGTCGGCTCGGTCGGCAGCATCATCAATAACCTGAAAGTCGGCGGCGACGCCGATTCGGTGTTCGAGGCGCTCAAGGAAGGCCTCTCGGCGCCGCTCGGCGGCATGGGCATCTCGTTCTCGTCGTCGCTGTTCGGGCTGGCCGGCTCGCTGATCCTGGGGTTTTTGGACCTGCAGACCAGCCAGGCGCAAAACCGCTTCTACACCGGCTTCGAAGACTGGCTCGCCACCACCGTGCAGGACATCGGCGCGGCCGGCGACGGTGCGCTCGCCGCCGGCACGCTCGGCGCCATGGAACGATTGCGCCAGACCATCGGCGATGCCGGCTCGAGCAAGGCCACCACCGCGGCGATGGCCAATTTGGCCGAAGCAATCCAGGGCCTGGTCCACCACATGCGCACCGAGCAGCAGATGATCCGCGACTGGGCCGACGAGCAAAGCAAGCTCAACCGCGACCTGCGCCGCTTCATGGAGCTGTTGGCGCGCGAGACCGTCGACCGCTAGTTCGCGGCGCGCCGCACAAGGCATCGAAAGAGACCCATGGCGCTCTCCCGCTTCCGCCGCGACAGCGGCATGAATTACTGGCCGGGTTTTGTCGACGCATTGTCGACGCTGGTGCTCTCGGTGATCTTTCTGCTCACCGTGTTCATGGTGGCGCAATTCTTTCTGTCCCAGGAAGTCGCCGGCAAGGACACGGCGCTGGCGCGGCTCAATGCCCAGATCGCGCGGCTGAGCCAGCTGCTCTCGCTCGAGCAGACCGGCAAGTCGAGCCTGCAGGACGAGGTGAGCAAGCTGCGCGCCTCGCTGAGCGCCGCCGAAAGCGAGCGCGATCGGCTGCGCGCAGCGACCAACCAGGCTCCGGCCGCGGCAAGCGGCGGCTCCGATAAAAACAACCAGCTCGACCTGGAAAAAGAGGCGACCGCCCGCGCCGTGGCGCAGATCGAGAACCTCAACCAGCAAATCACCGCGCTGCGCCGCCAGATCGCCGCGCTCGAGGAGGCGCTCGGCGCCTCGGAGAAAAAGGAAAGCGCCGCGCAACTGCGCATCGCCGATCTCGGCCAGCGGCTGAACGTGGCATTGGCGCAGCGCGTGCAGGAACTGTCGCGCTACCGCTCGGATTTCTTCGGCACCTTGCGCGACATTCTGGGCGACCGGCCCGACATCCGCATCGTCGGCGACCGCTTCGTGTTCCAGTCCGAATTGTTCTTCGACAGCGGCGCCGCCACCTTGCGGCCGGAAGGCCGTGCCGAGCTCGACAAGCTGGCCGGCGCGCTGCTTGGGCTGGAGAAGCAGATTCCGTCCGACATCAACTGGGTGCTCCGCGTCGACGGCCACACCGACGTGCGGCCGCTGGCGGCGACCTCGCCGTTCAAGTCGAACTGGGATCTGTCGGCGGGGCGCGCCATTTCGGTGGTGCAGTACCTGATCAGCAAGGGCGTCGCGCCGGCCCGCCTCGCCGCCGCCGGCTTCGGCGAATTTCAGCCGATCGATGCCGGCACCACCGACCAGGCGCTCGCCCACAACCGCCGCATCGAGCTGAAACTGACGGAGCGGTGATGGTCGAGGGCGGCGGCGTCACCGTGCGGCCGATGCGTCCCGAACACCTCGCCGAAACCCTCGACATGTGGGTCGCCGCCTGGCAGGCCGCCTACCCCGCCATCGATTTTGCCGCACGGCGCGCCTGGGCCAAGGAGCGCATCGCCGAGCTGGAGCGCACCGGCTCACGCTCGCTGATCGCGCTGCGCGACGACCGCATCGTCGGCGCGCTGGTCGTCAATCCGGACACCGGCTATCTCGATCAGATGGTGGTGGCCACGGCGGATCAGGGCCGCGGCGTTGCCGACATCCTGCTCGCCGAAGCGCGGCGCCTCTCGCCTGCCGCCCTCGATCTCCATGTCAACCAGGACAACGCCCGCGCCATCCGCTTCTATCAGAAACACGGATTCGTCACCGTGGCCGAGGACGTCAATCCGCGCTCCGGCGCACCGATTTACCGCATGCGCTGGCAGCCACGATGACCTCAAGAATCTCACCCCGCTCCGGCCAATGCTTCCGCCCGCGCGGCATCAAACGAGCGGGAATCGACTTTCAGATAGGCCAAGTTCTCGTCAGCGATGACCACAGCCTCGGCGACGCCGGGCACCTGGCGCAGCCGCGCTGCCAGGGTCTCGGGATCGCTCTTGCGGTCGCCGACGATGGGAAGAAGCCGCGTCGTCAGGTAGCTCGGCTGCGCCATGGTGGCGGCGGCGAGGAGCCACACCAACGTGATGGCGGTGGTGACGACAAACACGCTGGCGCTGCCGCCGTGCTGGTGTGCCCAGCCGCCGACAATGCCGCCGACGAAAATGCCGAGGAACTGCAAGCTCGAATAAAGCCCCATCGCCGTGCCCTTGGCTTCGGCCGGCGCGGCCTTGGTGATCAGCGACGGCAGGCTCGCCTCCATGACGTTGAAGGCCGAGAAGAAGACGACCAGCGCCGCGAGCAGGACGAAGAGATTGCCGGCGCCGAAATAGAGCATCAGCTGGCTAACAGCGAGCGCGGCCACTGCGCCCACGAACACGCCCTTCATGCGCCGGTATTTTTCAGCGACCACGATCGCCGGCAGCATCACGGCGACGGAAACGAGCAGCACCGGCAGATAGACGAACCACTGATCGCGCACCGGCACGTTCAGTGTCGCGCGCAGCAGATCCGGTACGACAAGGAAACTCGCGGTGAGCATGGCGTGCAGCGCGAAAATTCCGAAATCGAGGCGCAGCAGCTCACGGTCGCGCAACACGGCCCAGATCAGCGCCGGCACCGCCTCGGCGTCGCGATGCACGCTGACGCGGCGCGGGCTGGGCACGGCGAATTCGGTGATGGCGATGCCGACAAGCGCCAGCGCCACCATGAGCCAGAAGATGCCCGGCACGCCGATGAAATTGGCGGCGATCGGGCCGGCAACCAGCGCGACCATGAACGAAGCGCCGATCGTGATGCCGACCAGCGCCATGGCCTTGGTGCGGTTTTCCTCCGCCGTCAAATCGGCCACCAGCGCCAGGATCACCGCACCGACGGCGCCGGAGCCCTGCAGGGCGCGCCCGATAATGACGCCGCCGATCGAACTGGAGAGCGCGGCAATCGCGCTTCCGGCCGCGAACAGGAGGAGCCCGAACACGATCATGACCTTGCGCCCGACGCGGTCGGAGAGTAGGCCGAATGGAATCTGCAAGAGGCCCTGGGTCAATCCGTAGATGCCGAGTGCTTCGCCGATCAGATAGGGCGTGGCGCCCGCGAGGTTGCGCGCATAGGCGGCAAACACCGGGTAGATCATGAACAAGCCGAGAAGCCTGACGGAGAACACCGCCGCGAGCGAGACGGCGGCACGGAATTCCTGCTTTTGCATTGCAATCAGCTGTGCGAGCCGGGATGACGCGAGACGTGCCTGCCCCGCTTGAAGTTGCCGGACAATGCCCCACGGCGTCGCGGCGGGTCAATTGCCGCGGCTTGCAGCCTCCGCCCGCCTGCTGTTATAGAGCCGCCAAATTGCAAGCAATATCGGGCGCGGCGGCAGCCAGCGCCCTATGAGGATGTGACCGATGAAAGCCGATACCCATCCCGATTATCACACCGTCAAGGTCATCATGACCGACGGCACTGAGTTTTTGACGCGCACCACCTGGGGCAAGCCCGGCGATACGCTGCATCTCGACATCGACCCGAAGTCGCATCCGGCCTGGACCGGCGGCCAGCAGCACCTGGTCGACCGCGGCGGCCGTGTGTCGCGGTTCCAGAAGAAGTTTTCCGGGTTTTTGAAGACTGACAAAGCCGGCAGCTAGGCCCGGCTTTTGACCTCGGATTCTTCGAACGCCGCCCGCAGCAGCCCCAATTGCCGCTCGACCGGATTGCCCATGGCGATCTTCGCCGGCGGCGCCGCGTACATCGTCGCATCCAGGCGCCGGACCTCGCCCTGCAATTTGACCGAGCGGGCAATCAGTTCCCGCAGTTTTAGGGGCAATAGCGCGATCGATTTGGCGTCGCCGGGCTCACAGCTGGCGAGCCGCACCTTGGCCTTTTCCTTGCTGGCCTGGGCGAGCGTCATCTCACCCTCTTTGACGGCCCGATGCAGAAGGAGCCATGAGGCAAGCTGCATGAGCCGTGTGGTCAGCCGCATGCTTTCGGTGGCGTAAATGAGCGCAGCGCCGCGATCGAGCTTTTTGGATTCCTGCCGGCCCGGGCCGTCGAGATAGCTTGCCGTCTCCTCCACCAGCGCCATGCCGTCGCGAAACAGCGCGGCAAACACCGGAGAACTCGCCAGCCGCTCGCCGAAGGAGACGGCGCTGGCTTCCACGGAACGCTTCTCGGACATGTACGCCTCACACCGCGCCACCATCGCCCGGCAGGGCCGATGTGTCCAGGGTCGCCCAAGCGAAGCTGCCGACATGGTTGCTTTGTCCGCCGGGTCCCCGTTGGCGTGCCGAAGCACTTGAAACCAAATAAAAAAGAGCCGCCGTTGCCGGCGGCTCAAGGTGATAACAGGGAGGCGTCAAACAGAGTGGACAGGAGCCACTCGATGTCCAGAAGATGGACAATAACCGTAATGAACGAGAAAGCTTAACCAAAAGTTAATAAACCGCAAAAAGTTGGCCGATTTCTTTTACGTTTGAGTCGAATACGCGAGGAACGCGGCTTCATGAGCGGCAGCCGGGATCGCGCCGCGCCGGCCGCAAAGCGCGTCATTTCTTGAAAAAGCTGTCCGCCGCCGACTTCGAAGAGCGTTTTCGGGCCATTTCGACCTCAAGCCGGGCGATTTCTTCCTTGAGCGCCGCAATCCGTTCGGTCAGTTCGCCCACGGAGAGGAGCGACAGCTCCTGGCCCAATTCATGAACGATCTTCTTTTTCGGCAGCTCGTCCGGGTCGATCGCGGCCATGCTGGCCTCCTTCGAACGCAAATCTAGCGCCGCAGCCAGGCCTTGTCAGCGGTTTGCGGAAGCTGCGCTGACTCCTTGAAAGTTAACGGGAAACTCCTTGCTTGCCGGCGCCAAAACGGGTTACGCAGGTGTTCCCTTGCCGCGAACAAGCTTGGCGAAATCTAGCCGTCAATTCGGCGCAAAGGCGCTACGATATGGCGCCGGGGGACTACGTGATCGTCGGAGCGCGGTCCGCGCCGATGGCTGAGGTCGGAGGGCACCGTTGGCATTCTGTCGTGCCGCGCTGAAGCTTGGCGTGCTGGCGCTCGCCATCGCGGCCGCAATCGGCGCGCGCGCGGCATCGGCCGTTGAAGCCGTCAACGTCCCCAACAGCGGTCCGCCCATCGATCTCACCGGCGCGATCGACTTCCAGCATTCCGACGGCGACCGTGTCCAGGTGTCGACCGCGCCGGGCGCGGACAACATCGTGCGCCGGATCGAGGTGCGCGCCCGTGAGCCTGATAGCAACTGGGCGGTATTCTCGCTCGCCAATAACGGCGATCAGCAGATCGACCGGCTGATCGTGGCGCCGCATTACCGCATGGTCGGCTCCGGCCTGTTCTGGCCCGACCTCGGCCGCTCGCGCATCGTCTACATCACGCCGTCTTCCGGCGATCCGCCCGAGCGCCAGCAGAACCCGGGCGCCGACGTCTACCGCATCACGCTCGACCCCGGCACGGTCATCACCTTCGTCGCCGAATTGCGCACCCGCAAGCTGCCGCAGCTCTATTTGTGGGAGCCGGACGCCTACAAGGACAAGGTCAATTCGCTCACGCTCTATCAGGGCATCGTCATCGGCATCGCCGGATTGCTGGCGCTGTTCCTGACCATCCTGTTCGTGGTCAAGGGCAGCGTCATGTTCCCGGCTGCGGCGGCGCTCGGCTGGGCGGTGCTGGTCTATATCGGCGTCGACTTCGGCTTCTGGGGCAAGGTGTTCGACGTCTCCTCCGGCGCCGAGCGGGTCTGGCGCGCTTCGGGTGAAGCCATTCTCGCCGCAACCTTGCTGGTTTTTCTGTTCGCCTATCTGAACCTCAACCGCTGGCACGTGCGCTATGCGCACATCACCGCCGGCTGGCTCGCTTTCCTCGCCGCACTGGTGGCGGTGGCGCTGTTCTCGCCCGAAGTCGCTTCCGGCATCGCACGCATCTCGCTGTTTTTGGTCGCGGTGTTCGGCCTCGGCCTCGTCGTCTATCTGTCGACCCACGGCTACGACCGCGCCGTGATGCTGATCCCGACCTGGCTATTGCTCGTGGTCTGGGTGGCCGGCGCCATGTTGACCGTGCTCGGCTACCTCACCAACGACATCGTCGCGCCGGCGCTGTTGGGCGGCCTGGTTCTGATCGTGATGCTGATCGGTTTCACGGTGATGCAGCACGCCTTTGCCGGAGGCATCACCCATGGCATCGTTTCCGACGTGGAGCGCCGCGCGCTCGCTTTGACCGGCGCCGGCGACATGATTTGGGATTGGGATGTGCCGTCCGATCACGTCTTTACCAGCGCCGAGACCGAAGCGATGCTCGGGCTCAAGGCCGGTAGCCTGCAGGGCCCGGCGGGCAAGTGGCTCGAGATCCTGCATCACCTCGACCGCGACCGTTTCCGCACCACGCTCGACAGCGTACTGGAGCAGCGCCGCGGCCGTGTCGCGCAGGATTTTCGCATGCGCACCGCCGACGGCCATTATCTGTGGTACGCGCTACGTGCCCGCCCCGTAGTCGGGTCCGACGCCGAGGTGGTGCGCGTGGTCGGCACGCTTTCGGACGTGACCGCGTTCAAGACCGCCGAAGAGCGGCTGCTGCACGATGCGGTGCACGACAATCTGACCGGTTTGCCCAATCGTGAACTGTTCCTCGACCGCCTGCAGGCGGTTTTGGGCTTTGCCAAGGCCGATCCGGCAAAGCCCGAGGCGGCACTGCGACCGACCGTGATGGTGATCGATCTCGACCGCTTCAAGCAGGTCAACGATTCGATCGGCATGGCGGTCGGCGATTCGATCCTGCTGACGCTGGCGCGCCGGCTCGGGCGCTTGATCAAGCCGCAGGATACGCTGGCGCGGCTTGCCGGAGATCAGTTCGGCCTCGTGCTGCTCTCCGAGCGCGACAGCGGCCGTATCACTACCTTCGCCGAGACCATGCGCCGCACGCTGCGGGCGCCGATCGCGTTCAAGGACCGCGAAATTTTTCTCACTGCCTCGATCGGGCTGACGCTTGGCGACGGCGAAGTCCAGCGCGCCGAGGAAATGCTCAAGGACGCCGAGCTCGCGATGTATCACGCCAAGCGCAACGGCGGCGACCGCATCGACGTCTTCAAGCCTTCCATGCGCGCGCGCAAGATGGACCGGCTGTCCATCGAATCCAATCTGCGGCGAGCCCTGGAACGCGACGAGATCACCATTCTGTACCAGCCTATCGTGCGCCTTGACGACCGCGCCGTCGCCGGCTTCGAGGCGTTGGCGCGCTGGAACCACCCGAAGCTCGGCCGGCTGTCGCCGGTCGAGTTCATCACCGTGGCCGAGGAAAGCGGGCTGATCATCGAACTCGGCCTGTTCGTGCTGGAGCGCGCCGCGCGCCAGCTCAGCTCGTGGCAGCGCACGGTGCGCCATCGCGAATCGCTGTTCTGCAGCGTCAACGTGTCGTCGCGGCAATTGCTGCGTCACGATCTCATACAGGATCTGCGCACCGTGACGGCGCGCGCGCCGCTCACTCGCGGCACGCTCAAGCTCGAGATCACCGAATCGGTGGTCATGGAAAATCCCGAGCACGCCACGCAGATGCTGCAGCGGATTCACGAGCTCGGCGTCGGGCTGTCGCTCGACGATTTCGGCACCGGCTATTCGTCGCTGTCCTATCTGCAGCGCTTCCCGTTCGACACCATCAAGATCGATCAGTCGTTCGTACGCACCACCGCCAAAGGCACGCGGCCGGTGATCCTGCGCTCGATCATCTCGCTCGCTCACGATCTCGGCATGGACGTGGTGGCGGAGGGCGCCGAGACCGATTCCGACGCTGTCGAGCTGTCGCAGCTTGGCTGCGAATACGCGCAAGGTTTTGTGTTCGGCGAACCGATGCCGGCGGAGCGGGCGCGCGCCTTGCTGCAGCCGGAGCGACGGGAATCCAGGAGTCAGAAATCAGTCGTCAGTAATCAGTAGAATCCGATGACCGATTACTGACCACTGATTTTACCCGTGGCCGGCCTCATTCGAGAGCATGCCGAGGTCGATGCCGATCTTCTTCAACGCCCGATCGTATTTGCTCTCGACCTCGCCGAAGATGAGCTCCGGATCAGCCGCGCAATGCAGCCAGCCGTTGGCCTGCATCTCGTTCTCGAGCTGGCCGGGCGCCCAGCCGGCATAGCCCAACGCCAGGATGGCGCTTGCCGGACCGTCGCCGCGCGCGATCGCCTTGAGAATGTCGATGGTGGCGGTGAGGCAAATGCCGTCGTCGATCGGCAGCGTCGAATTCTCGATGAAAAAGTCGGCCGAGTGCAGGACGAAGCCACGTTCGGTCTCCACCGGTCCGCCGCGCATCACTCGTACACCGCCGGCGCGCGGCGGCAGTTGAATACGCTGCGACGACGGGATCACCTCGAGCTTGACGAGGAGGTCGGTGAATTTGATGTTGGGCGCCGGATGGTTGACGACAATGCCCATCGCACCCTCGGACGAATGGGCGCAGATGTAGATAAGCGAGCGCGCGAAGCGTTCGTCCAGCATCGCCGGCATGGCGATCAGCATCTGGCCGTCGAGATAGCCCCTGGTCTTGGTCCCTGATTTGCCGCGCGGCATCTTCATGATTTGAGGTTAGCTCAACGGTCCGCATTTGCAAACGAACGGGATGGGCAAAAGTTCACGATGTCCCCGGTCGGCAACCCGCATAAGCCCGGTCAACAGTCGTGCGCTTTGTGACGATTTCCCGGCGGTATTCTGTTGCGGGCGGGTATGGCTCCTGCAGCAGCCGAAATGCCACGCGTTTGCGCTCACGATCATGTCAGTAGCGCGTGCACGCGCTTCGCCTTACAGAAGGCGCCATGCTTGGTGCGCCCGCCACGACATTAGCAATTGTGACCGCCGCCATTGTCAGCCTTGGCGCCATGCCGGCGCGGGCGCAGGATGCATCGCCGTGGCAAAAAGAAGCACATGCGGCGACCCGTCTGCTTGCCGGCGCGGCGCACAAAACCGACGCTGCCACGGTGCTGCGTGCCGGCATCGAGATCAGGCTCGACAGCGGCTGGCGAACCTACTGGCGCTATCCTGGCGATAGCGGCGCGCCGCCGACGTTCGATTTCGCCGGCTCGCAGAACGTGCAATCCGCACAGGTCGAATTTCCCGCTCCGGAGCGCTTCCCGGATGGCGCCGGCGGCCAGTCGATCGGTTACGCGGGCGACGTGATCCTGCCGGTGCGGGTGATCCCCGCCGATGCAACACGCCCGGTGGCGCTGCATGTGAAGATCGATTACGAGGCTTGCGGAACGTTGTGCGTGCCGACTAAGGCTGCACTCGACCTCATGCTGACCGGCCAGAGCGCCGACGAAACGGCATTGCAAAGAGCAGAGCAGCGCGTGCCGAAGCGTGCGGCGCTCGGCGCCGGCGCCGGCAGCACGCTCGCCATTTTATCGGTGCACCGCGAGCAGGGCGCCGCGCATGAGCGCGTTACCGTCGACGTGGCGGCGCCGCCCGGCGCAACGGTCGAGCTGTTTGCCGAAGGGCCGACCCCCGAATGGGCGCTGCCGCTGCCGGAGCCGATCCGCCCGGCACAAGGCCCAACGCGGCAATTTACGTTCGATCTCGATGGCCTGCCGCCGGGCGCGCAAGCCAAGGGCGCAACGCTGACACTCACCGCGGTGTCCGGCGAGGACGCCATCGAGGTTCCCGACCATCTCGACTAATTCGCGCAGTACGCTAGGTTAGGCGCGGCCGCGTCAGCGGACTTTTTTACCCGTATGCATCGAAGAGGATACGACTATGGCCATCAAAGTTGGCGACCGCGTACCCAACGGCACGTTCACCGTCATGACCGCCGAGGGACCGAAGCCGAAGACGAGCGACGAATTGTTCAAGGGCAAGAAGGTGGTGCTGTTTGCGGTGCCGGGCGCCTTCACGCCGACTTGTCACAAGAACCACCTGCCTGGCTTTGTGAAGAACGCCGCCGGCATCAAGGCCAAGGGCGTCGACACCATCGCAGTCACCGGCGTCAACGACGTGTTCGTGATGGACGCCTGGAAAAAAGCGTCGGGCGGCGATGCCATCGAATTTTTGGCCGACGGCAGCGGCAACTGGGCCAAGGCGGTCGGGCTGACTGCGGATTTGACCGAACGCGGACTCGGCGTGCGCTCACAGCGCTATTGCATGGTCGTCGACGACGGCGTGGTCAAAACGCTGAACGTCGAAGACGCGCCCGGCAAGGCCGACATTTCCGGCGCCGACAATTTGCTGAAGGGAATGTGATCTCGACGCAGGTCGCAGGCTTCGTCATGGCCGGGCTTGTCCCGGCCATGACGACTCAGAAACTCACTTTGCCGTCGCTCTGGCCGCCGCCCGCACTTCGGCGATCGCTTGGCGCGCCAACAGGTCGGCGCGTTCGTTGATGGCGTGGCCGGCATGGCCGCGCAGCCAGTGCCAGCGCACCTGATGCGGCTTGAGCGCGGCCTCGAGGCGCTGCCACAGATCGACGTTCTTCACCGGCTTTTTGTCGGACGTGCGCCAGCCGTTGCGCTTCCAGGTCGCGATCCAGCTCATGATGCCGCTGCGCAGATATTGGCTGTCGGTGTAAAGGTCGACGCGGCACGGCCGCTTGAGCGTTTCGAACGCCGAGATCGCCGCCATCAGCTCCATGCGGTTATTCGTGGTGTTCGGCTCGCCGCCCTTGAGCTCTTTCTCGTGATCGCCGAACGTCAGAATGGCGCCCCAACCGCCGGGACCAGGATTGCCCGAACAGGCACCGTCGGTATGGATAATGACGTGCGGCAACGACTCGCCGGTCACGGTTCGACCAATCCGTAATCGCGCGCGCTGCTGACCGTCTGATGAAAGCGCAGCTTGCGCGCATATTCGCGCGGATCCTTCGGCCGCACCAGCGCGCCGGGCGGCACGTCGAGCCAGTCGACGAGCCGCGTCAGCAGAAAGCGCAGCGCAGCGCCGCGGGCGAAGAGCGGCAGCTTCTCCCATTCGTCATGGGAGAGCGGCCGCGTCTTGGCGTAGCTTGCCAAGAGCGCCCGCCCCTTGGTCACGTTGTACGAATGGTCCGGCTCGAAGCACCAGGCATTGAGGCAGATGGCGACGTCGTAGACCAACGTATCGGTGCAGGCGAAATAAAAGTCGATCAGGCCGGAGAGGCGGTCGCCGAGAAAAAACACGTTGTCGGGGAACAGATCGGCGTGGATGACCCCCTGCGGCAGACCGCGCGGCCAGTTGCGCTCCAGCATGTCGAGCTCGGCAGCGAGCGATTTTTGCAGATTGCTCTCGACCTTGTCGGCCCGCTCGCCACAGCTGTCGTAGAGCTGCCGCCAACCGGCGACCGAGAGCGCATTGTCGCGCCGCATGGGAAAATCGGCACCGGCAAGATGCAGCCGCGCCAGCGCCTCGCCGAGCGCCGCGCAATGCGCCGCGCTTGGCCGCCGGATCCACATGCCATCGAGGAAGTTGATGATCGCGGCCGGGCGGCCGGCGAGTTTGCCGAGCATCTTGCCGGCTTTGTTCTTCACCGGCTGCGGACAAACGATGCCGCGGCTGGCCAGATGCTCCATGAGCGCGAGAAAGAACGGCAGGTCGCGCTCGGCCACGCGCCGTTCGTAGAGCGTCAGGATGAAATGGCCGCGGCTCGAATGGAGCAGAAAATTCGAATTCTCGACGCCCTCGGCGATGCCCTTGTAGGACAAGAGCTCGCCGATGTCGTAGCCGGCAAGGAAGCGCGCGAGGTCTTCCGCCGCGACATCGGTGTACACCGCCATGAAGTTATCTCCAGCGCCCCGCCGCTAGCCCGGCTCGCCTGCCGCCGTCAAGCCGCGCTGCCGGCGAGCCAACCGGCGAACCGCGCATAAAGGTCGGCGGTCTCGGGCCCGCCGTCGCGATAGATCACCGACGCCAGCGAGCGGCCTTCGGCATGCGCCAAGCGAAACGCCATGTAGCGGTATTGCTCGGGATATTGCGCGGTGTTGGCGGCCGCGAACAATTCGTCGAAGGCCGGCGACGGCTCGACCGGATCGAGCCGATCGCGCTCGTAGATGGCGGCACGTTCGGCAATCAGCCACCGCTCATCATGCCGCTCCAGGCGATCGAGAAAGCGCGAGCACGAGGTCAGATCGACCGCAATGCCGCCGAACGGCTGCCGCACCCGAATCACCACCGGCGTTTCCGCGAGGGCGCGATCGCCGCGCACCGTCACGGTGGGCGCGAACAAATGATGACGCGACCAGGTGTGGCCGGCGCCAAAGCTGGCGCGGCATCGTTCGACGAATTGCTCGAACGGCCCGCGAAACCAGGACACCGAGATGTGCCCATCCGGCGTGAAGGTCGCGCGCAACTCCTTCCAGCGGCCCTGGTCGCGGAACACGCCCCAGTTCTGGATGACTTCCGCGCAGGCGATTTTGTCGGCTACGGCCGAGAGATCGGGCAAAGGCTCCTCCTGGTGGCGCAAGTGATAGGCACAGCATAGCAAGTCCATCACACCGGCGCTGCAACGCTCATCGCTCCCTGCCGAGATGCCTTGCAACCGAGCTGCGGTTGCGCAAAACCGCGCGCAATGATTACTGAAGCCGCGTGCTCGCCAGGAACAAACAATGAAAGCCATCGTCATCCGCGAATACGGCCCGCCCGACGTTCTGCGTTACGAGGACGTGCCCGACCCGGTACCGCGCGACGGCGAAATCCGCATCAGGGTGCATGCGGCCACTGTCAATCGCGTGCTCGACGTCAGCCTGCGCGCCGGCCGCGAGCAATATCGCGGCCCGGTGCTGCCGCTCATTCCGGGCGTCGATTGCGCCGGCGTGGTCGATGCAGTCGGGCCACACGTCGGCCGCTGGCGCGCCGGCGACCGCGTCGCCGCCGCCGGCGTCATGCCGCTCGAGCTCTGCGCCGAGGACGGCAGCGGCTACAAGGGCCCACAGGGCATGATGGGCATCAAGCGTCCGGGCGGCTTTGCCGAGCTTATTGCGGTGCCGGCCTGCGCCGCGGTCGCGGTGCCCGAGCATCTCGATTTCCATCACGCCGCGGTCATCATGCGCCACGTGCCGACCGCCTGGAATCTGCTGGTGCATGTCGCCGAACTGAAGCGGGGCGAGACGGTGCTGATCATGGGCGCCGGCGGTAATCTCGGCTCGATCGGCATTCAGATCGCCAAGAACGTGATCGGCGCCAAAGTGATCGCCGCCGCGGGCTCCGACGAGCGCATCAGGCTCGGCATCAATCTGGGCGCCGATTACGGCGTGAATTATGAGACCCGCAACATTCGCGAGGAGGTCTTACGGCTGACGCACGGCAAAGGCGTCGATGTCCTCTACGACAACATCGCCAATCCAAAGGTGCTGCCGCTCGCCTTTGAGGCCATCGGCATGGACGGCCGTCTCGTCACCGCCGGCGCCCATGCCGGCCCGCATGTCTCGATCAATTTCTCGCACCTCTACCACAAGCGTATCACCATCAAGGGCCGGCCCGGCTTCACGCCGTCCGACCTGCCCGACTGCCTGGCCGCCGCCGCCGAAGGCAAGGTGGTGCCGCAGATCGACAAGATCATGCCGCTGTCGCGCGCCGCCGAAGCGCACCGGCTGATCGAGGACAACGGCGGCCAGGGCAAGATCGTGCTCGACCCGACGCTGGACGCGTAGGGTGGGCATCGCGCGCGGTATGGATTAACAGCGTGGGCAAAATCGTTCACGCGCGATGCCCACGCGGACACGGCGTTCAGACGATTTTGCCCATCCTACAAGATTACGAGTCGTCGACCGGCTCGGTCGCCCGCACCGACGGGCGCGCCGCAAAGCCGGCATGCCAGCGCGCAATGCACGGATGATCTTTGCGCCAATCTTCGTCGGCGTAGCGGAAGTCGAGATACGATAGCGCGCAGCCGATTGCGATATGCCCGATGCTCAATGGATCGTCGGCAAGCGCTTCCGCCTCACCGTCCAGGCTCTGCAGCACGGCGGCCTTGCGCACCGCTGCGCTCGCTGTGTGCGCCTCGGACGGCTGCCCCCGCATGCGTTCGTCGCGCAGCAGCACCAAGAGATCGAGAAAGCCGTCACCGAGCGCTTGCCGGCGCAGCGCCTCGAACCGCGCCGCGGGTTCGCCGGGGAAAAGTTTCGGCGCGCCGCCGAGCCCGTCCAGATATTCGCAGATGACCGGCGAATCGTAGAGCACACGTCCGTCGTCGAGCACCAGCGTCGGAATTTTCGACAGCGGATTGTCCCGCATCAGCTCGGCGTGCGGCTTGGTCATGGCCGCGACGGTGCGCACGCACACGATGCGGTCGACCAGACCGCGCTCGTGCACGACGATCATCACCTTGCGGACGAACGGCGAGCGCGGCGACCAGTGCAGCTTCATGGCGTTGCCTAATCGAGCCGAACGCCGGTCTTGGCCACAACCGGTCCCCATTTGGCTTGCTCGGCAAGGATGAAGGCCGCGAATTCTTCCGGCGCCATGGGAGCGGCGACCGCGTTGAGCGTGGCGAACTGCTTGTTCAGTTCGCTGTTCTTGAGTGCGGCGATCGCCGCCCGATAAAGTTTTTCGCGGATCTCGAGCGGCAGACCCGCGGGCGCCACCAAGCCATACCAATTATCGGAGTTGACCCGCGGATAGCCGACTTCCCCGGTGGTCGGCAGGTCTGGTAAGGCCGCGGTGCGCTTGGCCGAGGTCAGCGCCAACGCCTTGATGGCGCCGGCTTTGACATGCGGCAGCAGGAACGGCACGTCCGCCACCAGCATCTGCAGCTGGTTGCCGAGAAGGTCGGTCATCGCCGGCGCAACGCCGCGATACGGCACGTGGACAATGTCGATCTTGGCCTCTTCCTTGAGCAATTCGGCCGCCAATTGGGTGATGGTGCCGAGCCCGGCCGACCCGAAATTGATTTTCCCGGGATGGTCCCGCGCGTAAGCGATGAAAGCCGGCAGCGTATCGACGCCGAGTGCCGGCGTGACGACGACCGCTTCGGGGACGCGCACCACATCGGTGAGCAGTGTCAAATCTTTTTGCCAGTCGAACGGCATTTTGCTGAGCATGAACGGCATCGCCGAGAGTGCGGCAGCGCCGGCAAAGCACAGCGTGTAGCCGTCGGGCGCGCTTTTGGCGGCATAATCGATGCCGGTCATGCCGCCGGCGCCGGCATGCACTTCGACGAACACCTGCTGGCCCAGTTCCGCGCCAAGCGCGCTCGCGAAGGCGCGGCCGAACAGATCGGCTGCGCCGCCGGGCGCAAACGTCACGACCAGCTTCACCGGGCGGGCCGGATAGCCCTGCGCGTGCGCCGCCGCCGGCCACAGCAGCGCGAGACCAAGTGCCGCAATCACCACGCGTCGGATCAAGGCTTCCTCCCGCGCTTTGCGCTCTCCCGCGCCATCGCCACGCGTGCGAGCGCCGCGGCGTGAGCGGCTGGCAGCTTGTCGGGCCAGCATCGGCACGGCATTATGATGATGCGAGCAAGACCCCGGCAAGGGGCGATCCAGGGGAACGGTATGCGAACGGCGTCGCTTGGTCATCACCGAGGACACGTGGGGCGTTGCGCATGAAGACGATACTGCTGCCCACCGAACACCAGGCGTCCATGCAATCGGCATTGGACACCGCGCTGCTCTTGGCGCGGAAGTTCGGCGCCTGCATCGAAGGCTTTGCGTTGCGGCCCGGCGTCGCCGATCTGGTGGCGATGGATCCGGACAGCGGGCTCACCATGGTGGCGGTGAAGGAAAACGACGCCGAACTGGTCAAGCACGCCGAAGACGTGTTCCGCAGCTTTATGACCCAGCACAACGTCCCGCCGTTCAGTGGTGAGGCCCCAACCGCACTGTCGTGGTCGTGGCACAAGGATGCGCCGAGCGGCCACGATTTCGTCGGCAGCTACGGCCGCCTGTTCGACATGATCGTACTGGCCCGGCCCGGCCCGGAATGGCAAAGCCCGTCGATGATCACGCTGGAATCGGCGCTGTTCGAAAGCGGCCGGCCGGTGCTGATCGCCCCGCCCACATCGCCGCGCTCGCTCGCCAGCAACGTGCTGGTTGCCTGGAACTGCAGCACCGAACAGGCGCGCACCATGGCGGACGCCATGCCGATGCTGCGGCTCGCCGAGCGCATCACCATCGTCACGGTCGAGGGCGCCACCGTCGCCGGCCCAAGCGGCGACCAGATGGCGCGCATGCTGAAAATCAACGGCATCGCCGCCGAGCCGATCACGCTCAAGCCGAGCGGCAAACGCAGCGCCGGCGAAACCCTGCTCGCCAAGGCCGAGGAACTCGGCTGCGACCTCATCGTCAAGGGCGCTTATACGCAGAGCCGTTTGCGCCAAATGATATTCGGCGGCACCACCCGGCACATTCTGGCCAATGCCAGGCTGCCGGTGCTGATGGCGCATTGATCCGCAGAAAATTGCAAAGAATTGACTGACCTTTACCAAACGCTGTCGCCGTTCGCCTACGCGTTGCTGCGCATCGCGGTCGGGCTGGCGCTGGTACCGCATGGCCTGCGTAATACCTTCGGCTTTTTTCCCAATACCGGGGCGCTTGCGCTCAATCTCAAGGAGCTTGCCGCCGGTTTGGACCGCGGCGGTTATCGGCCCGGGCGGTTCTGGGCGCCGGCGATTTCGGTGACGCAGCTCGTCGGCGGCCCGCTGCTTGCGCTGGGATTGTTCACGCGGCCGGTCGCGCTTGCCGTCGTCCTGTTCCTGCTGGTCGCCAATGTCGAGCGCTGGCGGGTCGGCCGCTATTTCTGGAACAAGCTGGGCCTCGAATATACGTTGATGTGGACGATCGCTGCGTTTTATGTGCTGGTGCGCGGCGGCGGGCTTTATTCGCTCGACCATCTCTTCGGTCTGGATTTTTAGCGTCACAGGAGAACATCGTGCCGTTCATCGACGCCAATGGCGTGAGTCTGCATTACGAGCTTGCCGGCGCGCGTGGACCGTCCGTAGTGCTGATGCACGAGCTCGGCGGCACGCTCAATTCCTGGGACGCTGTGGCGCCGCGTCTCGCCGCGCGCCGCCGCGTATTGCGCTACGATCAGCGCGGTTCCGGACTTTCGGAAAAAGTGCGGCAGGAATTTTCCAATGACGTGCTGGTGCAGGATTTTATTGCGCTCGCCAAAGCTGTCGGCCTCGAGCCGCCTTATCATTTCGTCACCGTCGCCGCCGCTGCTACGCAGGCGCTGCGTTTTCTCGAACAGCACCCGAACGAGGTCGGCGCGCTCGTTCTGTGCAATCCGGCACCCGGCGTCGATCCGAGCCGCGCGGCGGCGCTCGACGAGCGCGCCGCCTTCGCCATGCGCGAGGGCATGCGCGCCTCGCTGCCGACGACGCTCGCCGTTTCGTATCCCGAACATCTCGGCGAACGCACGGCTTACGAAGCGTATCGCGGCCGCTATCTTGCCAACGACCCGGTCGGCTTCGGCTATGGCTTTCGCGCGCTGGCGCGCACCAACATGCTGCACATGCTGTCGCAGATCCCCTGCCCTACGCTGGTGATCGCCGGCCGCCACGACACGGTGCGCCCGCACGCCGGCACCGCCGAGCTTGCCAAGAAAATCCCCGGTGCGCGATTTGAGCTGATCGAGGCCGGTCATTTCATGCCGACGCAGGGACCGGAGCCGCTGCTCGCACTGCTCGAAGAGTTTTTACCGAAATAAACGACACATCACGCTCACGAAAGCACGCACAATGAAAATCAAAGCCAACGGCATCAACATCAATTATCAGGTCGACGGTCCGGAGGGCGCGCCCTGGATCGTGTTCTCCAACTCGCTCGCCACCTCGACCGCCATGTGGGACGAGCAGGCCGCGGCGCTCAAATCTGATTTCCGCGTGCTGCGCTACGACCAGCGCGGCCACGGCGGCACCGAGGTGCCGGCGGGTCGCTACGCCTTCGACACGCTGCTTGACGATTCGCTCGGCCTGCTCGACGCACTCGGCATCGCCAAGGCGCATTTCGCCGGCCTTTCCATGGGCGGCGCCACCGCGCTAGGGCTCGCCGAACGCCATCCCGATCGACTCGACAAGGTCATCGTCTGCGACTCGCCGTGCCAGTCGACGCCGCAGTCGAGCCAGCAATGGGAGGAGCGCATCGCGGTGGCACAGAAACAAGGCATCGACGCTTTGGTCGAGCCTACGGTCGGGCGCTGGTTTCCGCCCGAGACTGTGGCAAAGAACCCGCCGCACCTCGACAAGGTGCGCGCCATGGTCCGGGCCACGCCGGTTAACGGTTTCATCGGCTGCGCGGCCGCGCTCGCCGCCCACGACTATGCCTCGGCCGTCGCCACGGTGCGCCGGCCGGTGCTGTTCATAGTCGGCGAGAAGGACGGCGCCACGCCTGCCGCCATGCGCAAGTTGCATGAAAAGCTGGCCGGCTCGCGCTTCGTCGAACTGCCCGGGGCCGGCCACATCTCCAACATGGACCGGCCTACCGAATTCAACCGGGCGCTGCGTGACTTTTTGGCGGCCTGATGGGCGACACGGCCTTCCACATTGATCAAGATCAAATGCCGCCGCTGCTATGATTTTTCAGCGGGGCACGCTTCGCCGCGCGCGGACCGGAACCTTTGCAAAGACAAGGCCCAATCACTATACCTCCAGAAAAGAGCCCGCATGGGACTTCGCACCCCATCCCGGGTCCTTAGGAAACGCTAGGAACGCCATCCCGCTTTGACAGGAGAGTGCATATGGCCACGGTGACAATGAAGGCCCCCGCGCCGGGCGGACTGTCCAACAAGGCGCGCGAATTGATGGAGGGCATCAACACCGAGGCCGCCAAGCACAACATCTGGGTGCGCACCCAGGCCAATGCGCCGGCGCAGCGGCCGTGGTTCAGCGAGACCAGCGGCGAAGGCTCCGGCCAGCTCGCCAGCGGTCGGGTCGCCGCCAACCAGATGAAGACGCTGCCGCACCTGTGGAAGTGGAACGAGTACCACGGCTATCTGAAGCAGATTTCGGAAATCGCCCAAAAGGCCGACGTCTCGCCGATCGAGTTCGCCGACCGCCAGAGCATCCTGTTGCTCAATCCCGGCCTCAACGGCCGCCTGCAGGTGACCAACACCATCCGCTGCGCCATCTCGATCTACAATCCCGGCGACGTGGCGCCGGTGCACCTGCATTCGCCCAACGCCAGCCGCACCATCCTGTCCGAAAAAGGCGGCTACACGGTCATCGAGGGCGAGCGCGTCACCGCCAACCGCGGCGACCTGATCCTCACCCCGAACGGCACCTGGCACGACCACGGCAACGACGCCGAACAGCCGGTGATCTGGATCGATACGCTGGACTGGCCGCTGATGGAGTTCTTGGACGCCGCCTGGGTCGATCACAACATGCCGGGCGCGCAGCGCAATACCAACGTGCAGGCGATCACCGTGCCCGAGGGCCACTCGCGGCACCTCTACAGCCACGGCGGGCTCAAGCCGACTTTCGTCGATCACCAGCGCGGCGTCGGCCACGACCCATCGCCGCTATTCCATTTCCGCGGCGAGGACGTCAAAGAGATGCTGCACAGCCTGCGCAAGGAAAAGGGCGACGCGCACGAAGGCATCAAGATCGACTTCGTCAACCCGGTAACCGGCGCGCCAGTGTTCAAAACCCTCAATTATTCGGCGCAATTGCTGCGGCCCGGCGAAGAGACCGAATGGAAGCGCGAGACCGCGGGCACCTATTACGTCTGCATCGACGGCAACGGCGCCACCGAAGTCGGCGGCCAGCGCTTCGCGTGGGGCTACAACGACTTCTTCGTCGTGCCCAACTTCCTGTGGCGGCGCCACATCAATACCGGCAAGGACGACGCCATCATCTATTCGGTCTCCGATGCCGCTTTGATGCGCAACATCGGCCAGTACTACGCCCAGGGCCGCGACAAGAAAGGCAACGTGACCGAGCTCGCGCTGCACTAAACGCGTCACAAATCGACGCTCGTTATTAATCGGAGCACGGCTCGCCGTGCTCCGATTTTTGTGAGCAGCTCCGTTCGCTGACCGACTTGGACTAGTGCGAATGGTCCGACGGCTTGCCGATCATGTCGGCGCAGCCGGCGCGGGTTGCCCAATATTCCCAGGCGCGCCAGGTTGTCGGCGAGCTCGGCATGTAGCTCTCGCCCTTGGCGCGCGAGGTAATCTCGCCCTTCGACAACGGCTTCGGCTTGCCGCCCATGCGCAGCGCATTCATCTGCACCCGGGCGTTGCGCGGCAGATAGACCGACAGCCGCACCACGTCGACGATCGAGCGACCGGCCGAGGCGAAACCGTGGCCGCGCATCAGCGCGACACTGCCTTTGCCGAGCGATTTGGCGAGGTCGCGGCCCTGCGCCATGTTGCGCACCAACAGATCGGTGTCGCCGAATTTCTTGCGGATGTCCCAGACCGGCACCTTGCCGCCGATAAAACTGCCGGAGTGGATCACCGGCTCGAGCGGCTTGTTGATCAGGCCGAACGGCAGCGTGTCCTCGGCATGGGCGTGCACCACCGCGACGATGTCGGGCCGCGCCTCGAAAATCGCCGCATGAATGAAACGCTCGAGATAAGGCGGACGTTTGTCGTTGATCGGTTCGCCCTCGGCGTCGAACTCGATCAGGTCGTGGCGCTCGACCAGCTCGGGCGCGCGCGAGCGCGACATGAAGAAGCGCTTAGGATTGTCGGGATGGCGTACGCTGATGTGGCCATAGGCGTCGACCACGTCTTCGTTGGAGAGGATGCGGTTGGCGACCACGAGGTCGCGCAGCAGGTCTTCGAGTTGGCTCATGCTAGGATTTCCCGTTGCGAAATGAGAACGGTTGGCGGAATAGCGAATGGAAGCGCGTCAGCCGTAGGTCGGCACGAATAGATCGTCGACCTTGACGCCCCGCTCGGTCAAGCCGAGCGTCTGCTGATAGGTGATGAGGGCATCGATGGTGCGGCGGTTCGGCTCGACCCCATACGGCCACGGATCGCCGTTAAAGACCTCCCAGATGTCGTCGATCTCGCGCATCAAAAACGGCGTCATGTAGCGCACCGCGCGCAAGTTGAACAATTTTTGCAGCGCGATCTGCTTCGATCTGACGAAGGCATCGTACAGGCTCGTTGCCACGAACGGATAGCGCTCATACACGCTCTTCTTGATCGCGACGGTGTGCATGATCGGATAGATGCCCTTGCGCTTGTAGAGATCCTTGTCGACGTCGACGAAGTTCGGGAACAGCCGCACGATGTCGGGATTGGTGCGGATTTCCTCGGGCAGGCTGGTGCCGAGCGTGGCATCGATCTCGCCGGCAGCCAGCAGCTGACCCAGCGTCTTGCCCGTTTGATTGTTCTCGATCGACATTTTCTTCAAAAGCGGCAGCACCGTCGGGTGGCCGTGCGAGCCGGCCTCGTTCATCGCGCTCTGCACCCAGCGAACCTTGGTGAGGTCGACGCCGAACTCATGGTGCAGGATGCCATTGATGAAGATGGCCGCCGTCATGGTGTAGAGCGGCACGCCGATGCGCTTACCCTCGAGGTCCTTGGGCGACTTGATGCCGGATTTTTTGTTGATGGCGATGAAGCCCATGCGGAAGGCGATCGACGGGAACACCGGGATGGCGACGAACGGGCATTCGTTGCGGGTGAAGCGCTGGGTGAATTCGGACAGCGAATATTCGGCGACGTCGAATTCCTGACCGCCCGACATGCGGTCGAAAATCGGCCGCGGCTGATCGATGGCGATGAAATTCAAATCGATGCCGTCCGGCTTCACCTCGCCGGTATAAAGCGGCTGCATCCGGTCATAGAGGCCGCACGCAAACGACAATTGCAACTTGGCCATGAGTCCGAAATCCTCCCGTGTGATGCTCGCAGCGTAGCGTTAGCACGGCATTTGGCCGGGGGGAAAGCGGTGCGCGACATAGCAGGCGCGCGGCCGCCCCGCACCGCCTATGCGGGCGGCACGCTCTGAGCGTGGCGGAAGATATTGTCGGGATCGAAGGCCGACTTGATCGCCTTCAACCGTGCCAAGTTTGCGCCCCAATAGGCGTTTTGCCAATCGGTCAGGTCGAGATCGCAGTAGTTGACGTAAGCCGCGCCGGATACGTAAGGCCGCATCGCCGCGTAGAGGTCGCGCATGTCGGCGAGGCGCTGCGGCGTGTCGTTGGGATCGCTCCAGGTGCTGCCGTACTGTACCGAGTAGAGAGCCGTGCGATGCGCGAAAGCCGTGGCATCGGCGGCGACGCTGGTGATTGCGCCGCCATAGGCGTCGCAGATGACGTAGATGCCCGGCTTGGCGCCGACTTGGTTCATGAGTGTCGTCGCGCCATCGTCGCTAAGCGGCGATACGACGTAATCGGACTTGCCCTTCATCGGCGTCGAACTGTAGGTCCAGCCGTTCTTGCCTCCGGCGAAATGGTTGACGGCGGCAAAGAACGACATCGACTGGATCTGCGGCGCGCGCGACAGCGGCCGCAACGCGCGCTGCAATTGGCTGCGCGATCCGATCGACTGGCCGGAGCAGCGCAGATCGACGCCGCCGCTCGGATGCCGCCGGATCAGAAACGTGGCGTCGATTGAGGATGGCGCCTGCGGTACCCAGGCCTGCCAGTCCTTGAGAATCGCTGCGGCGTGCGCCGGATCGAGGCGCGTCCAATCGATTCTGAAGACCAGAACATTGGTGAGACGGCGCAACTGAAACCGGAACGCCGTCGCAACGCCAAAACTGCCGCCGCCACCGCCGCGGTTCACCCAGAACAGGTCGGTGTTTTGCCCAGCGTCGGCGTGAACCTGGCGGCCTTGCGGGTCAACGAGATCAATTGCCAGCAGGTTATCGGCGGTAAGGCCGAACGGCCTTGCCAAATAGCCATAGCCGCCGCCGAGCGTATGACCCGAGACGCCGACCGTCGGGCAGCTGCCGGCAGCGAATGCCAGATTGTGCGGGGCGAGCGCCTTGTAGACGCTGCCGAGCGAAGCGCCGGCGCCCACCGTGACGGTCTTCGCCGCCCCGTCGATGCCGATCGCATTCAAGAGCCGGGTATCGATGACGACACTCAAACTCTCCGAAAATCCCTCGTAGCAATGACCGCCGCTGCGCATGGCGAACGGCACATTGTTGCTGCGGCACCAATCGACCATGGCGCCGACTGCGTTGGCGGTCTTGCACAGCGCGCGCAGCTGCGGCGTCAGCATGGTGCGGGCGTTGAATGCCGGCTGGTAGGCCGCAAAGCCCGCATCGCCCGGGCGCAACAACAGCGCCTCGTTCGACGGCAGGTTCGGCAGCGGCGGCAATGGCGGCGCCTGGGCCGGCGCGCGCCGTGCCAAGAGCAGCGCCGGCGCACATGCGGCCGCAGCGCCAATGTGCGCAAGAACGCTGCGCCGCGTCGCTCTTGTACCGATCAATGCAGCTCCTTGCGCAAAATCTTGCCGATGTTGCTCTTCGGCAGATGGTCGCGGAATTCGATCAGGTGCGGCCGTTTGTAGTTGACCAGGCGCTCGCGCAGGAAATCGCGCAGTTGCGCGTCGGTCAGCGCCGGGTCGCGCTTGACCACGAACAGCTTGACCGCCTCGCCGGTGCGTTCGTCGGGAATGCCGATCACGGCGGCTTCGAGCACGCCGGGATGCTGCATGGTCACGTCCTCGACCTCGTTGGGAAACACCTTGAAGCCGGAGACGATGACCATGTCCTTCTTGCGGTCGAGCAGCTTCAAAAAACCTTCGGCGTCAAGCACACCGATGTCGCCGGTGCGCAGCCAGCCGTCGGCGGTCAGCACCTTTTCGCTCTCGTTCGGCCGTTGCCAGTAGCCGAGCATAACCTGCGGCCCGCGCACCCAAACCTCGCCTTCGTTCCCGGTCGGCAAGACGGCGCCGTTCTCGTCACGCACGGTAACCTCGGTCGAAGGCACCGGCAGGCCGACGCTGCCGAGCTTCGGCTCCGCGGTCGGATTGATGCATACGACCGGCGAGGCTTCGGACAGCCCGTAACCCTCCACCAGTGCCGAGCCGGTGATCTCGCGCCAGCGCCGCGCCACTTCGGTCTGCACCGCGGCGCCGCCGCCAATGGTGACGCGCAGGCTCTTGAAATCGAGCGCGGCAAACTCGGCGCGGTTGATCAACGCGTTGAACAGCGTGTTGACGCCGGTCATGACGGTGATGCGGCTTTGGCGCATGGCGCGGATCAGCCGATGCAGATCGCGCGGGTCGGGAATAAGCAGGTTCAAGCCGCCGAACCGCGCAAAAGACAACAGGTTCGCGGTCAACGAGAAGATGTGATAGAGCGGCAGCGGCGTCAGTGCGCATTCGTCGTCGCGCGCCAGACCCGCTGAAAGCCAAGCGCAGCATTGCAGCGTGTTGGCGACGAGGTTGCGGTGCGACAGCATCGCGCCCTTGGGCGCGCCGGTCGTGCCGCCGGTGTATTGCAGCAGCGCCACCGCATTGGACGGCGGCGCCGCGTCGGCATAACGCGCACTCGGTTTGCGGCTGCAGGCCTCCTGCAGCATGGTGAAGCTTTCGAAATGCCAAGGCGGGACCGCGTGCCGCAGATACGAGTTGGCGAAATTGAACGCCCAGCGTTTGAAGAGCGGCACGAAGTCACCGAGCCGTGCCACCACCACGTGACGGATCGGCGTGTCGGCGAGCACGGTCTCGAGCTTGTGGGCGAAATTTTCCAGGATGACGATGACGGTTGAGCCGCTGTCGGCGAGCTGTTCCTTCAGCTCGCGCGGCGTGTATAGCGGATTGACGTTGACTACGATCAGTCCGGCACGCAGCACGCCCAAAAACGTCACCGGATAGGCGAGCAGGTTCGGCAGCATGATGGCGACGCGGTCGCCCGGCCGGCAATGCAGCGCCTCGATCAGGAAGGCTGCGAAGTCACGGCTGTCGCGCTCCCATTCGGCGTAACTCATGCGCACGCGCAGGCATTCGAAGGCCGGCCGCTCCGCGTAGGTGTGACAGGCGTCAAGCAACAGCGCATGCAGCGACGGATAGGCATCGGCATCGATGCGCGCCGGCACGCCCGGCGGATAGGAGGCGAGCCAGGCGGGAGCCGACCCATCGGGCGGACCAGCCGATAAGGAAGGCGCGACGGTCTCCGGCAAGGTCATGGCCTATGATCCTGGCGCAAAGCCGAATTTTTCACGGCAGAGCGCGTATCGGCGCACTCTACAGTATCTCAGTAAACACCCGGCAAAGCTGGAAAATAAAGTCGCATTCCCTTTCCGATCCGGCAGCGCAATAATGTCGCCGATTGCGCCGGCCGACGTTGGTCAAAGCGAACGGCTGGATCGGGGACAGCCAGGGAGATTATTATGTTGCAGCACAAAAACAGCTTCATCGCGGCACTTGCTGTTTGCTCCGCCTGGTGCGCGGCGGCAGCGGCGCCGGCCATGGCGGAAGACCTCCTGGTCACCCAGTACAAGAACGACCCTTCCGGCGCGCCGTACGGCGTGGCCATCGAAAAAGGATTTTTCAAACAGGCCGGCGTCGACATCACCGGAGTGATTTCCGGCGAAGGCGGCGGCACCTCGGTGCGCGCCGTGATCGCCTCGAGCCTTGGCTATGGCGAGACTTCGCCGGCCGCGGCGATCGCCGCGATCGCCCAGGGCCAGGACATCAAGATCGTCGCCATTGGCTCGCGCTCGCTGGCCGATAACGTCATCATCGTCATGCCGGATTCGCCGATCAAATCGGTGCAGGATCTCAAAGGCAAGAAATTTGCCATTAGCAATCCCAAATCGCTCGGCGAGATGACCATCGTGGCCGCCGCCGAAAAGGTCGGCGTTAATCCGGCCGACATTCAGCGCGTCGCGCTCGGCAACCTGTCCGGCGCACTCACCGCGCTGGAGAACCACGTCGTCGACGCCACCAGCATTCCGGGCATCCTGTTCATGATGCGCGGCGCCGAAACCAAGTACCGCGTCATCATGGGCCCCAAGGAGCTGCCGCTGCTGCCGCCCGCTGCCGGCATCGCCACCAGCGCGCTGATGAAGAATCCACAGAAGCTGCGCGCCCTTCTGGCCGCCCGGCGGCAGGCGGTGCAGTTCATCGAACAGCACACCGCGGACGCCGGCAAGATTCTGGCAAACGTATACGCGCCGCTGCCGGCCAAGGACGTCGACACCATGATGCACGACCTTGTCGCAGCCAAATTCTATAGCGAAGGCCGCATCGAAATGCCGTTGCTGCAGACTACCGCGCATGTGATGAAAGTCGTCGGTATGCTCGAAAACGACGTCGACCTGACCAAGATGGTCGACTCCTCCTTCCTGCCCGCCGACCTGCAGAAATGAATGCTGCGCCGGTGCCGCGCGACGTTCATGCCCAGCTGAAAGGCGTCACGCGCGTTTATCCGGCCGTTCCCGGCGCCGGCGCCAAGATGCCGGTGCACGCGCTCGGCCCGGTCGATCTCGACCTGATGCGTGGCGAATTTTTTGCCGTAGTCGGCCCGTCCGGCTGCGGCAAGTCGACGTTTCTGGAAGTGCTGGCCGGCCTGCAGACGCCCAGCGCCGGGACCGTGACGTTCGAGGACAAACCGGTCCGCGGCCAGGTGCCCGAAGGCATCGGCGTCGTGTTCCAGGAAGACGCCAGCTTTCCCTGGCTGACGGTCTGGGACAACGTCGCATTCGGCTTGCGCCGCAGCGGCGTCGCCGCGCCCGAAGTGCGACGCCGCGTCGACGACGCGGTCGCCTTCATGGGCCTGAAGGATTTTGCCCGCGCCTACCCGTCGCAATTGTCCGGCGGCATGCGCCAGCGCGTCTGCATCGCCCGCACCTTGGTGCTGCAGCCGCGGCTCATTCTGCTCGACGAGCCGTTCGGCGCGCTCGACGCCCAGACGCGGCTCCTGATGGGCGACGAAGTGTTACGGCTGTGGCGGCGCACCGGCGCCACCGTGCTGCTCATCACCCACGCACTCGACGAGGCCGCCATGCTGGCCGACCGCGTCGGCGCCATGTCGGCGCGGCCCGGCCGTTTCATCGAGATCATCGCCACCGGCTGGCCGCGCGAGCGCGATTCCACCATCGTCGGCGAGCCGGCGTTCGGCGAGATCACCGGCCGGCTGTGGGAGCGGCTGCGCGGCGAATCGCTCAAGGCGCTCGGCCATTCCGGGGTGCCGGCCATGGCCGCGGAATGAGCCGCATCGGCCTGATCCGCCTTGTCGTCATCGCCGCCTTGATCGGCGCGCTGGAGTTCGCCTGCCGCACCGGTCTGATCGATCATCGCGTGATCATCGCGCCGTCGGAGATGGCAAGCGCGCTGTGGACGCTGCTCGCTTCGGGCGCACTCAATGCCGCCATCGCCCGCACGCTGGGCATGATCGGCCTTGTCATCGCGCTGTCCATCGTGCTCGGCTTTGCCGCTGGCATCGCCATCCACGCCCTTCCTCGTCTGCGCACGGCGCTCGATCCGTTTTTCGCCACCTATTACGCGGTGCCGATCTTCATCTTCTATCCGGTACTGATCGCGATTTTCGGCTTGTCCATCATGCCGATCGTGCTGATCGGCGTCTTAACCGCGATCGTCGCCATGATCATCGCCACGCTCAACGGCCTCGACCGCGTGCCGCGCGTGCTTGGCAAGGTCGCGCGCGTGCATCGGCTCGGCCGGCTGGCGACGGCGCTGCAATTGCAGCTGCCGGCGGCGGCGCCGTATCTGTTCACCGGCGTCAAGCTTGCGGTGTCCTACGGCTTCATTGCGGTGATCGCCGCCGAATTCATTCTCTCGCCCGCCGGACTCGGCCGCGAAATCGCCGATGCCTATGCGGACTTCAACAATCGCCGCATGTACGCGCTGATCCTGTTCCTCCTGGTCGTCGCGACCGCGGTCAACGCCGTTCTGCACGCCCTCGACCTGCGCTTTGCCGCGCGCCGCAGCGGAGGCCGCGCATGACGGCGACGCGGCGCACCGCTGACACGCTGCTGCTTTTGCTCGGCCTCGTGGGGTTCTGGGAAATCCTGCACCGCATCGCCGGCGAGACCGCGATGCCGGCGCCGCTGCCGACCTTCGCCTACCTCCTGCATAACCTGACCACGGCGCGCTTCATCACCAACCTGACGACGACCGCCCTGGAATTGGGTTACGCGCTCTTGTTGGCCTACGGCATCGGCCTTGCGATCGGGCTGTGGATGGGCGCGCACCGGCTGTCCGGCGCGGTCGGCGAGCCGATCCTGGTCTCAATCTATTCGCTGCCGAAGATCACGCTCTATCCGGTCGTGCTGCTCATCTTCGGCCTGGGCATTTCCGGCAAGGTGGCATTCGGCGCGCTGCACGGCATCCTGCCGGTCGCCTTGCTCACGATGGGAGCGATCCGCGCCATTCCGCCGGTCTATTTGCGCGCTGCCCGTACGCTGCAGCTGTCGCCGTGGCAGACCATCGGTACCGTGCTGCTGCCCGCCGCGCTGCCCGAAGTGTTCACCGGCCTGCGCATCGGCTTCACCGTGACCTTGCTCGGCGTCCTTTTAGGCGAAATGTTTGCGTCCAAGGACGGCCTCGGCGCCATGATCATGAACGCCGTGCAGCTCGTCCAGGGCGAGGAGATGATGACCGTGGCGCTCGTGCTGTTCGCGTTCGCAGCGCTCGCCAACGCACTGTTGCTGTTTATCGAGCACCGGCTGCATCGACGGGTATAAGCCCGCATCATCGACCCAGCGTGCAGTCGTGATCCTGCAAGCGCGCGCCGGCACCGAAGTCGAAGTGCAGAACATCGGCGCGGTCTTGCAGAATAACAAAGCCCGGCGCGTCGTCAGCGAACCGCATGCCAACGACCGCCAATGTGTGCAGCTGCATGTCGGCGCGGGCGCCCGGCACGCCCTGCGCCAACAGCTTGAACGGATCGTGGCCGTCGAGTGTCGGGCCGATCACGCGCATCGCCCAATAGCCGTGCCCGCCGACCGGCTCGGCGAGCGGCGCCCAGCCGTCGCCGATGCCGGAGCGCAGCTTGATCAGCGTCGCGCGCACGTCCGGGCGAATGCAGTCGATATGGATGTGCAGCTGATTTTGCGTGCGCGCCAGCTTGGAATTGACTGCGAGGCTGAGCGCATCGATCGGCAACGCGTGGCCGAGCGCCTTCTCGACAAAGCCGCGGGCATTCCAGGCATCGGCGAAATAGTTCGCAGCATCGGGCGCCAGCAGTTCCGGGCTTTCGATGCCGACAATGCGCTGCGTTGGGATAAGCAGATACTGCGTCGCGCCATGGAGATCTTTGAGGACCGCGTAGCCCTGCTCGGCGCCATTTTGCAGGTTGACCTCGGCACACGGTTTTGGATCGTTGCGCTCGAGCTGGTTCGGCACGCACTGCTCGTGCACAAGCTTCCACAGCGCATTCGGATCATACGCCTGCGCCGCCCGACTCGGCAGCAAAAGCCAGACGGCCGCTGCAACAGCAGAGCATGAGATGATCGAGAGCGTCCGCATGCCGCGCCCTGCCCTATCGCGCCGCGCCGAGATAACGTTCGAGCGTCATCGGGTTGCCCTTGCCCGCCGGCTCGCGCGGCTCGACGCCGGCAAAGCGGCTCGCCTGCGCAAACCATTGCGCGCGCGCCGGCAGCTGCCAGCGCCGCTGGCCGGCGAACGAGGCATCCCAGCGCACCGGCTCGTCCTCGATGTCGATGCACTGATAGTGCGTGTTGAACAGCTCGATGCGGTGGCCGTCGGGATCGCGCATGTAGACGAACAGCGCGTGGCCCGGCCCGTGGCGGCCCGGGCCGAACTCGATGTTCTCGGCAAAGCCCATGTTGAAGGCGAGATCGCAGACGTAGAAGAAGAGATAGGATTCCGGAATGCTGAACGCGGCGTGATGCAGCCGCGGGCCCGCGCCCGGCGCGAACACGATGTCGTGCGGATTGCCTTTCCTTTGCAGGAACACGAACAGCGGCTCGTCGCTGCCGTCCGGCGCGATGTATTCGGAGAGACGAAAGCCGAGCCCCATGTAAAACTCGAGCTGGCGCTGTACGTCCGGCACCAGGATCTGAAAATGATCGATGCGCTGCGGCACCGCGCCGTGATGCTGCTCGAAGCTGACCACAAGCCGCGGTTTTGTGGTCATGGTGGCGCAGAACTCGAGCGGCACCCCGAGCGGATCGGCAACGTGCAGCGTCCGCCCCTGATACGGCCGCTCCACCCACTGCGCCGGCAGACCGGCCTTGTCGAAATAAAACTTCGCCCTCGCCAAATCCTCCTCGGTGAAACAGCGCATGCCGACGCGCTCGGCCTCGGCCGCCGCAGCCCGCTTGAGCACCAGCGAATGATGGCAGGCCTCGGCGACGCCGCGCAGGTAAATCGCGTCCTTGTCCTCGTCGCTGACGACGAAGCCGATCAGATCGACATAGAACGCGCGGCTCTTGCCGAGGTCCTTGACGTGCAGCACCGCGTGGCTGGCGCGGGTGACGTTGAACGGCGGATTGTAGTTCGGGCGCGGGATGGGCACGGCAATTCCCTCTGAGCGACGCCGGTCTATCATACCCGCGCGCAGCAAGCCCGCACACTTATGCCGCGGCGCGAGAGGTTGCTCAACTTGACAGGCCTTGGCGCTGACTTCATACCCGCAGTATCCAATTAAGAACAATGGAGACCAGCATGGCGACGGCGGTCGCGGCGACGGAACAGCGTCAGGGCATGCAATATCGCGGCCTGCGCGGCTGGCTCGAGACGGTGGCAAAATTCGGCGAGCTCGAGCGCGTGTCCGGCGCCAGCTGGGACGTCGAGATGGGCGCCATCACCCACATGCTCACCGAAAAGAGCCGCGGCCAGGCGCCGGCCATCCTGTTCGACGACGTGCCCGGCTATCCGAAGGGCTTTCGCACGCTGTACGGCCAGCTGTCCTCGATCAAGCGCATCGCGCTCACGCTCGGCCTGCCGCTCGACTACGAGCGCAAGGTCGACATCGTGCAGCGCTACCACGCCCGCATGCAGGAGCTCAAACCGCTCAAGCCGCGCTTCGTCAACGACGGCCCGGTGTTCGAGAACGTGCTCGAGGGCGATGCCATCGACGTGCTGAAATTCCCGGTGCCGCGCCATCACGAGCAGGACAAGGCGCGCTTCATCGGCACCGCCTGCTGCGTCGTCACCAAGGACCCCGACGACGGCTGGTTCAATCTCGGCGCCTATCGCAGCCAGGTTTACGACGGCAAGACGGTCGGCTGCCAGATCACCGAGGGCAAGCACGGCCGCATCCATCGCGACAAATATTTCGCCCGCGGCGAGCCGATGAAGGTCGTGATCCTGTGCGGCCAGGATCCGCTGCTTTTCATGCTGTCGTCGAGCCCGCTGCCGGAGGTGAGCGAATACGACATCGCCGGCGGCTTGCGCGGCGAGCCGATCGACGTGGTGCGCGGCCCCTTCACCGGCTTTCCGATCCCGGCCGATTGCGAGATCGCCATCGAGGGCGAGACCGTGGCCGGCCAGACCAGGCCGGAAGGCCCGTTCGGCGAATGGATGGGCTACTATTCCGACGACACGCAGGACCGGCCCTACGTCAATGTCAAAACGATCCTTTATCGCAACGATCCGATCCTGACCTGCGCGCCGCAGCACAAGCCGGTCGACGAGACCGGCCTGCTCAAGGGCATTGCCGGCGCCGCGCAAATCTGGCGCGCGCTCGATGCCTGCGGCATTCCCGACGTGCTCGGCGTCTGGAACCACGAAGCCGGCCCGGCGACGCGCTTCACCACGATCCAGCTCCGGCAGCGTTATCCCGGCCATGCACGCCAAGCTCTCCATGTCGCTTGCGCCTGTCAGGGCGGCGCCTACGCGGGCAAATGGACGGTGGTCGTGGACGACGACATCGACGCCGGCGATCTCGATCAGGTGCTATGGGCGATGTGCACCCGCTTCGATCCCAAGGCCGACATCGACCTCGTGCAGAAAGCGTGGGCGTCGAAGCGCGATCCACTTTTTCTGCCCGGCAACTTCAACAATCGCATCCTGATCGACGCCTGCATTCCCTACGATATGAAACTGAAGAACACGTTTCCGCCGGTGGTCGACGTCAGCGCCAACCTGCGGCAGAAGCTGCGGACCAAATTTCCAAAACTGTTTCACTGAAATGTAGGGTGGGTTAGCCGCGAAGCGGCGTAACCCACTATGCTGTTTGGTGGGTTGCGCGCCTGCGGCGCTAACCCACCCTTCGAAGCAACGCTACCGCTGCGCAAACAATTGCCGGCCGATCGTATTGAACCGCGCCTTCTGCTCGTTCGACAGCGCCGCATAGAACGCGTCGAGCTTCGGGCGGACGGTCTGCACGGCTTGCAGGATCGCCTGCAGCCGCTTGGCTTCGGCAGCGAGCCGGTCCGGCGGCGTCGCCGGTAAGTCGTTCGGGCATGCCGCCTTGATGGTGTCGGCTGCCTCCCGCGCCGCCGCATCGAGCGCGTCGAGTTTGGCGCGTTGCTCGTCGTTCGGGCGCACCACCTGGCCGATTTGATCGGCCGGCCAGGCGACGGCGTTCTCGCCGCATTGGTTCTGCAGGTTTTGCGCGGTCCCCTGCGACTGCCGGCCCGCGGGTTCGCCCAACGCGTTGAAGCGCGCCCTTTGCTCATCGTTCAGCGCGTCATAAAACTTGGCCAGCGGCGGCTGCACGATGTCGATCGCCTGCACCAATCCTTCGAGCCGCTCCTGCATGCCGGCGAGCCGCGCCGGCGCGGTGAATGCCACCTCCTGCGGGCAGTGCGATTTGATGACGTCGCTGGCCTGCACCACGGCGTTGCCGAGGTCGTCGAGCAGCTTGAGCTCATTCTGGTCGGGCTGCACCACGGCCTGGATCTGATCGATCGGCCAGCCGGTGACTTCGGCCGCCTCATCGGTGCAGCTTTGCGCAACGCTGCGCTTGAGGGTGGTCATGCGGCTGGCACCGCCGCGCCCGCGCACGTACGTGCCGTAATCATACGAAGGAAAGATCGCGGCGTAGACGTCGCCGTAGCCATAGGCCCAGAACGGATCGTAGTCGGCGTACTCATACGGCCACAGCGCGTAATAGAACACGTCGCCATAGGCATACGGCCAGAACAGCGGGCCGATCCAGCCCAAATGATGATGGTGATGGCGGTGCCACGGGTCGTTGAGGAACGGCCGCAGCGCGCCGACGCGGGCGAAATTGCGATGCGCCGCGAAATTCTGCGCACTGGCTGCGCCGCTCAGGTGATTGACCGAAGCATGCAGCCCCGCCGTTCGGCCATTGGTCGCCATGCGGTTTCCTGCCGGCGTGCCGCCGACATTGGGTGTGCCCCCGTGGCGGGCGATACCGCGCGCACCGCGCGTGGCGAGAGGATTAACGTGCGTCATATGCGCGCCGGTCGGATTGCGAAGCGAACGGCCGATATGCATGCGCGGAGTGACGTGCGCGATACCGGCGCCGCCCCGGCCGAAACTGACATGCGGCGCGACGCTGCGGCCGCCGCCAAAACGCGGAGCGGCAAAATGCTGAGCGCCGCCGATATGCGCGGACGCGCCGATATGGGCAGGCGCGCTCATCCGTGGAGCGGCGTGAAACTGCGGCGCGCTGACATGCGGCGCTGCGCTGATCTGCGGCGCCGCGATGTGCGGAGCACCGCCACCACCGCCGCCACCACCGAAATGCGGCGCACCACCGCCGCCGCCGCCTCCGCCGCCAAAATGCGGTGCGCCGCCACCGCCGCCCGCCGGCGGACCGCCGCCGTGCTTGTTCTGGGCCAGGGCAGGACCGCAGGCCAACAGCGCGACAACAGCCGTCGCACCGAATAGTCCAGTCGTGAGCTTCCACGCGCGCATGATACGAACCCGTCGTGATGATCGATGTTCAATGATTCAAATAGGGACCGGCTACCGACCGCCGCCATAACCAAGGGGCTGCGCCAATGTCGGTTCCCGAACATGTGAGAAACGCGCCCAAATCCGTGATGTTGCGGCGCACTCTTCTCCACCCCGGGCGAAGGGCGTGGAGGAAGAGACAAGCGATCTCGTTCTCGCGATGCAGGGCATCCGAGGTTTGCGGCACGGCACGGGCAAAAAAGACGCCTGGCGGGATCGCGTCACGCCGAAGTTTTAACACCGGGCGGTAGAACCGGCTTCGGCTCGATCACGCTTGGCGCACGTATCCCGGATGAAGCGAAGCGAAATCCGGGAGCAAGAAAACAAAAATAACAACAAGGCAGGCGGAACGCCGGCAGACGCCACCCACCAAATCCGCACCCTGCGGGATGCGGCGCGCGCCCAGCGGGGCGCGCTGCGCCTACCGGCGTTCCACCGCGGTTCTAACGGCAGCGAACCAACGCCGCCGCTCAGCTCCAGACGCGCTTCCTGGGACGCGGCTTCGGCGGCCGTTACTCCGCCGTCGCCTGTCCCAGTCCAGCGATCCAATCGCAGGCCGGTCGTAATGCCGGCCGGGCGTTTTCCCGAAGCCGCCCGAGTGCGGAGGTGACGAGCCCCTGCTCGCGGGCACCGCTCTCGCTCCGCCAGCCGGAGTGACCGGCCGGCGTCCTTGCGGAAGCGAGACGGCGCCGGCTTTTAGTGGGGGCGCGAGGGATGTCAAGGATTCGATTCGATGCCCGCATGGCATTGATTGCAGGTTATTTTCCGCGCTGATCACGTGGGCCGGTTGGCCGGTCCCGTGCCGGAGCACGCGATTTCTGCACTCTTATGATTCGCAGGGTTGAGCGAAGCGAAACCCATCGTGCGGCGTCCCGGCGTGATGATGGGTTTCGCAGGGCTCAACGCATCCTACGCGGTTCGAACTGCCCGCGACCACCACAGCGCAACCGGTCCAAGCAGGATCGAACCAGCGAGCAAACAGAACACCGCGAGCCATGCCGAGGCGCTGTCCGGGCCGCCGGCCAGATCCAGCATGATGCCGGCGCCCCAGGCGCCGAGCGCCGAGAGGCCAAAGCCCACGGTCGTGTGCAACGCCATGGTCGCCCCTCTGTTGGCAATTGCGGCGCTCATGGTCATGCCCGAGGTCAGCGCGCCGGAATCGGCGGGCACCGTGAGCGCGTAGGCAAGCAAAAGGAAGAGCAGCAGCGCTGGCGGCGCCTGCACCGCGAGCCCGATGGCGAGCGCGACCGCCGCCGATACGACCATCAACGCGGTGAGAGCCCGATGCCGGCCGAAGCGCAGCGCCGCCTCGTTGCCGAGGATGCTGGCTGGCATCGCCAGCAGCGAGAACACGACGCTGACCGTCACCGGTCCGACATAGGTCGAGCCGGCATGCCGCGCCGCGACGAAAGTCCAGAACGCCACCAGCCAGGTGCGAATGCCGTAGAGCTCGAAGCAATGCGCGCCGTAACCGAGAATGTAGCCCAGTGCCGGCCGGTTCTGCAGAACCGGCCGAAAGTCCAACAGCCGGCGTTGCATCGGCTTTGGCTTGACCGCAGGCATGGCAAGACAGACGGCCACCATGAGCAACGGACCGCATCCGCTGGCGACAAAAGCCCAGCGCCAGCCGAAAGAATTCGCCACCAGCTGGCTGACCAGAAACGACAGTCCGACGCCGACCGAAAAGCTCGCGGTGTAGAGGGTGACGCTGCGCGACACGTCGCCGGGCGGCAGGCGATCGGTCAGCGCCTTCAGCCCCGGCATGTAGGCGCCGGCAAAACCGACGCCGGCCAAGCCCCAGATCAACGTCGCCGACCACAGGCCGTTGGCGAACCAGGCGAAGGCGATCGTGGCGAGCGCCAGCGCAATCGATCCGGCGAGCAGGATGTTGCGCGCGTCGATGCGGTCGGTCAGCGTCGTCAGCAACGGCACCGCCACCATGTAACCGAAGGCGAACGCGCTCGCCATCAGTCCGGCTTCCGTGCCGGTCAACTCCCATGCCGGCATGAGATGCTGCGGCATGACCGCCGGCACGGCGACGTGCGGCAACAGGTTGCCCAACTGGCCGATACACATGGCCAGCACGAGAGAGCGTCCGGCGAGCTTCATGACAAAGCAGGCTTACGGCGCGGCAGCCGGCCGGTAAAGCGCGCCCGCGACCGCAGCGCCGGCGAGCGCGCCGGCAAGCTGCGCCGCAATGAACGGTGCCACTCCCATCGGCGCAATGCCGGCAAACGTATCCGATAACGAACGCGCGATGGTCACGGCGGGATTGGCGAACGACGTCGAAGCCGTGAACCAGTAGGCCGACGTGATGTAGAGCCCGACCGCATAAGGGATGGCGTCGCGCGCCGCGCGCAGGCAGCAGAAAATGACCAGCACAAGACCGAACGTGGCGACAAACTCGGCAAACCACTGTCCGCTGCCGCTGCGCACGGTTTGCGACACTTGCCATAGCGGCAAATCGAACATCGCGTGCGCCGCCAGCACGCCGGCGATGGCGCCGAGGATTTGGCTCGCCGCATAAAGCGCCGCGGTGCGCCAATTCAGGTCGCCGCGGCAGGCAAAAGCGAGTGTCACCGCCGGATTGAAATGCGCTCCCGATACGGGAGCAAACATCAGAATGAGCACGGTGAGAATAGCGCCGGTCGGCAGCGTGTTGCAAAGGAGCGCGAGCGCGGCATTACCGCCGGACAGCTTCGCCGCCATGATGCCCGAGCCGACGACCGCCGCCAGCAAGAAGGCGGACCCCAAAGCCTCGGCGGCGAGGCGCTGCGGGAGTGACGATTTCACGTCGGTTCGGCCGCTTTCGCCGTCGCACCGTCCAGGCGGCCGATGTCGCGCAGCTTGTTTTGCAGGCTTAGCCGATCGAACGAGCGAAGCGGCAGAGCGCTAAAAATGCCGATGCGCCGCTCGAGCATGCAATAGGCTTCCTTGAAGGCCAACGCGATTTCGGCGGGCGTGCCCGTGGCCTCGGCTGGATCGGGAATGCCCCAATGCGCCGTCATCGGCTGGCCCGGCCACAAGGGACAGGCTTCGCCCGCCGCGTTGTCGCAAACGGTGAACACGAAATCGAGCCGCGGCGCGCCGGGACCGGCCAATTCGCTCCACGATTTCGAGCGCAAGCCCGACGTTTCGTGACCGAGGCTTTGCAACAACCGCAGGGCTTGCGGATGAACCTGCCCCTTGGGATGACTGCCGGCGCTGAACGCGCGGAATTTTCCGGCGCCGACTCTGTTCAGGATCGCTTCCGCCATGATGGAGCGCGCCGAATTGCCGGTGCAGAGAAACAGCACATTGTACGGCTCGGCCATGGCGTCATCTTTCAGCGAGCGATTGCGCTGCGACCGGCGCACCGCCGAACCAATCGGGATGCTTCACGACGGCGGTCGTTCCGATCAAAAACAACAGCACGCAAATGACGTTGATCTGCAACAGGAGAGCAGCGAGATCGCCGCCGCAACACTGATAGCCGTTGCAACATTGGTCGAGCATGACAGCCTCATGAGCAGCCGCAAGCCGCGGCAGGCTCGGCGATCTTCGGGGCAGGCGCGCAACACGATTTCTCATGCGCTACGCGCGCGCCGCGCTCGCCCGATCCGTCGCCGTAATCGGTGCTTTCGCCGGTCGTATGGAACGTCTCCCATGCGATGCCGGCGGGATCGTCGATCCAGGACTTTTCCGACTTGGCGTAGCAGCAAGACGTCTGGCCTTGCTCGACGACGTTGCCGCCGGCCTTGTGCAGCCGGGCGTAGATCTCTTGCAGTTCGGCGCCGTTCTCGGCCTGGATGCCGAGATGATCGAGGCCGGCTTGGCGGCCGCGCGTCGAGATGGCGAAGTTCACGCGTGGGTCATCGAGCATCCACTTGGCGTAATCGGTCTTGATGACCGAGGGCTGCGCCGCGAACAGCGCCGAATAGAAACCGATGGATCGTTGCAAATCGTCAACGGCGACGTGCACGTGAAACCGCTTCATGGCGGGCTCCTGTTGGTTTGCGTATTGCAACGGGCGCGCACTTCTCTGGCGCGCCTTGGCAACAGTTCTCGGTGAGGAAGGCAACCAGGTCGTTCATCGCCGCAAACCGCGCCGCATAGATCATCGAGCGGCCATCGCGGCGGACCGTGACCAGTCCGGCAAAGCGCAGCCGGTCGAAATGGAAGGTCAGCGTATTGGGGGCGAGGCCGAGCTGTTCGGCGACTTGGCCGGCCGGCATGCCCGCGGGGCCGGCCTGGACCAGCAGGCGAAAGATATCCAGGCGGCTGTCCTGGGCGAGCGCGGCCAGCGCCGCGACGGCGTCCGATGTTTCCATAATTCGACGAATATAGAAATATTTGCCGAATGTCAAGAGCCGGCACGCGCCGGCTCTGGTTGCCGCCCGGGCAAGCCGGTTGGCCTGTTCGCCCGAGAATGTGATGGCGCCCGCCGGCTTTCGGAAACTTTTCGCGCCCCCAGATTCTTGAAATGAATGCAAACGACTTCTAGGTTCCCGTAAGCAAGGGAGACGGCTGCAATGAATACCAAGTCGGTGGTTTCTTCGGCGCTCACGATTGTGGCTGCCGTCTTATCCATGACGGTTGTTTTGCGTCCGACGGTCGTCTCCGGCGCTTCAATGATGCCGACGCTTCATGACAAGGACATCTTGATCGCGTCGCCGCTGGCCAAGCAATTGTTTCAACCCAAACGCGGCGACATCGTTACTGTTTGCCTCTCCGCCAATCCGCTCTGTGGATTTGTGTTTTCAGGAGATACGCAATATGTGAAGAGGATCGTCGGCGTGCCTGGCGACACAGTACGCTATGGTACGTGCAGTATTCTCGTGACCACGGCGGCCGGCCTGAAAGTCGCGGATGCACAGCCGACGATGGCGTGCCGCGACTGGAATGACTTGAAACAAACCGTACTCGCAGACGGCATGTATTTCGTCGCCGGCGACAACCGCGGCAACAGTCTTGATTCAAGAGTTTTCGGCCCGATCAGCAAGTCGCAAATCCATGCCAAGGTTCTAGCGCAAATGCGCTTGACTTGGGCACCATAGAGCCTTGGCGCAGGACAAGACGCAGCGACCGCGCGGGTCGGTGCTTCGATGAGCATGTCGAAGCCGAAACGCATGGGCGCCGGCGCACCGTGGGGACGACGAACCGATGAAGCTGCGCCTTGCTCATTACCGCAATCGCTTCTCGATGTTCCGCATCTATTACGCGCTGCGCGCCGGGCTGGTAAAGCCGCACGACATCGCGCTCAGCGTCGTCGAGGTGCCCGATCCGCCGAGCCGCGAGCTGGAAGACATTTTGATCCGCGGCGACGTCGATCTCGCCAACCTGTATCTGCCGAACTTTCTGGAGCGCCGCATGGCCGGTGCGCCGATCGTCGGGCTATGCACGGAATGGAAGTCGACCGGCAAGGGCAACGGCCTGTTCGTGCGGCGTGACGGCATCAGGGAGCCGCGCGAACTCGCGGGCCGCACCATAGCGACCCATCAGGGCCGCCACGCCATCCATCAATATCTGCTCAAGCATGCCTACGGCGTCGATCCGGCGCGGCTGCAGTGGATCGCCTCGCCGCAAGAGACGCTGCTCGGACTCCTGCGCGACGGCAAGGCCGACGCCGTGGTCCTGCTCGATCAATTTTTTTTCGCCGGCGAGCGGGCCGGCGATGCAGCGTGTCTTTATACCGACGGCGACGCCTGGAAGGTGCTGACCGGATTCGACGAGATGATCAAACACATGATCGCGGCCAATGCGGCGCTTATTCGCGACAATCCGAGCCTGCGGGCGCCGCTCCTCGAAGCGCTGCGCAGCTCGTTTGCCTACAGCGAGCGCAACATGGAGGAGGTCGCTCACGTCTTCATCAAAAGCTATGGCGGCGACCGCGACATCCTGATCGCCTCGGCGCGCTATCCGCGCATGGAATTCACCTTCACCGAGAACGAGCGCCGCCTGGCGCAACGCCAGATCGACATGTTCGTCGAAGTCGACCGCCTGCCGCACGGCGCGCCGGTCGAGACTTTCTTCGTCACCTGAGCAGCGGCGCGGCGCAGCCGAGATGCCGCGCCCGCTATTGCCCGGCTAATGGCCGAACAGGTAGCTGATCCGCGCCGTGACTTGCTGGCTGTCGAGGCTGATGCTGGCCGGACCGGGCGGCGTCGGGGCAATGGGTCCCGCCGCGGGCGGGATGCCCAGGTTGAAGGTCCGGCTGCCGTAGTGCGTATAGCGATACTCCGCGCCGACGATCACGGACTTGGTCAGGCCGTATTCGAACCCGGCGCCAAAGGTGGCCCCCGTCAGCGTCTGCCGGCCGCTGTTCGCCGTCGTGCCGTTGGCAACGTCTATCGGAGCAAGTCCTGGGCCGAGCGTCGTGACGGCCGTCAGCGTCGTGTTCGCTTGCAGGCTGGTGAAACTCACTCCCGCCGTGCCGAAGACCAAGAGCCGGTCCCAGGCATAGCCAAGGCGGCCCCGCAACGAGGCTTCCCACGAACGATCGAGCCTCACGTTCGCGGTCAGGCTGCGCGTGACGTTGCTGGTCACGCCGGTGAAGGTTTGCGAAAACACTGCCATATAGTTTTCGGAGGTGTTCGTGCCCTGCACGTCCGCCTCCAGTCCGTAGACAATCCGTCCGGCCTGCCGGTTGTAACCGAACTGCCCGCCGCCGATGAACGCTGCATTGTTCGACTGGCTGGCGTAGGCGACCGGAACCGCAAAGGTTCCGGGAATGGCAACGATCGTGCCGGGTGCGCCGGTGAATGACCCGGTGACATCGGTGAAGAGCACGGGCTCGAGCGCGAGATCGCCACCGTTAAATTGCCCGCGATCCCATGCCACCCCGGCATTCACGCCAGCATAAAAGCCGCTCCAATCGTACAGCGACGCCACCGGGGGCGGGGCCTTAACGAGCATGTCGGCTGCGTTAGCCGCGGCGCCGGCGGTCAGCGCCGCCACACCGAATAGGCCCGCAACGACGATCTTGCGCATGAGCCGTCCCCCCGAGTGGTGGCAACAACACCCCATGCCGCCGCCAATTCGCCACTTAAATCAGTCGAATTCCACGCGCTGTCGGCGTCAATCCCGGTTTATCAATTTCCTGTCGCTGTTGCTCCGTGGACACAGGGCAAGGGGGGCGTTTGGCAGCAAGTATGCCGGCTGCGGATCGGGAACGTCGAATTGCGCTCCGTCGCAACAATTATGCACAGGCCGGCGCGGTTTTTGGCGCGCGGTGCCAAACGGCTGTGGCTCCAGATTGAAATCCGCGCGCTTAAGGCCGCTTTTCCGGGATCATCAGCTTGCGCACGGTATCGAGGAGCGCGGGCGATGCCGCTGCGAGCTTGTCGATGGCGCGGTCGATAGCGGCGGCGCCGACCGGATTGACGGCGAACTTGACCTGCGCGGCATCCGCCAAGAACGCCGGATCGCGAAATGTTTCCGCCAAGCCGCGCTGCAGCGCCGCGGCGCGATCGGCCGGCAGGCCGGGCGGCGCGACGAACGGCCAGGCCATGGTGAGCAACGGTATCTCGGTGAACTCGATGAGATCGCGCGCCGCCTGGTCGGCCGCGAGTTCACGCGCCGTCGGCACGTCCGGAAATTCCGGATCGCGCTTGACCCGCGCATACATGAGCAGCAGCCGATATTCGCTGTCGCGGCTGAGCCATTGCGGATGGGTGGCGCGGACCGACGACAGCTCCACCATGCGGCCGGCCAATTCGCCGCGCTCCATGGCGAGAAAGATCGCCGCGGAGTCGCGATAGCCGAGAATGAGCTTCATGCGCAGTCCGAGCGCGTCGCGAAGCAGCGTCGGCACGTCGGCGCTGCTGGCGCCGACCGCGGTGCCGCCGAGCTGCAGGGTGCCGCCGCCGCCGGGCCGGCGGACGTCGTCGATGGATTGGACCGGCGAATCCTTGCGGTTGATGAGGACGTAGGCGTCGTCGGAGAAATCCGAGGCCGAGCCGAGCCAGGTGAATTTTCGGGGATCGAACCGCACATTGGCGTTGCCGCCAAGAAGGCCGAGCAGCGCCATGTTGCGGGCAAACAGCCCGATCTGGGTGCCGTCCTTCGGCGCGACATTGTAAATGTAATTCGCCGCCACCAGGGAGCCGGCGCCGGTCATGTTCTGCACCACGACCGCGGGCGCGCCCGACATGTGCTTGCCCAAGTGCCGCGCCACCAGCCGGCCGATGACGTCGAAGCCGCCGCCCGGACCGTAGCCGACGATGAGCGTAATGGTCTTGCCGCGATAAAAATCCGCGACCGACGCCGCACGCGCCGGCATCGCCGTTGCCGCCAGCGCCAGGCAGCAGGCGGCGATAATGCACGACATCCCGCCCAGCGGTGCGCGTGCCTGCCGCCGTGCACCTTGCGGCAGTGGACGGCCGGACGCCGAGCACCTAAAGACGATTTTGGGGGAGTTGGTCATGCGCCTCATATCCCCGTCAGCCGTGAGGCTCTACGTTATGTCAGAATCGAACCTCATTCATCTCGCCGCCGACCTGTCGCACTACCACACCGACTATTTGTGGAAAATGCCGGGCTCGTGGGAGGGCTATCCGTACTACTCGAGCCCGGAATTCTACGAGGACATCGCGCGCACCGCCGCCCGCGGCATCATGGACATGCTGTTCTTCGGCGATTCCGGCGGTACGCCGGAGGATTACGGCGGCAATCATCACACCGCGGTGCGCTACGGCACCAAATGGCCGCGTCACGACATGATGCCGATGATCCCGTGCATGTCGCGCGTCGCCGACGGCGTCGGCTTCGGCATCACCATGTCGACCACCTATCATCACCCGTTCCATATCGCGCGCGTCTTCAACGGCCTCGATCACGTCACCAAGGGCCGCATCGCCTGGAACGCGGTGACCTCGCGCTCGAAGAACGAGGCGGCGAATTACGGTTACAAGAAAATGATCGAGCACGACGTGCGCTACGAACGGGCGCAGGAGCATCTGCAGGTCTGCTGCGCGCTGTGGGACAGCATCGAGCCGGACGCCATCACGCTCGATCGCGAAACCTGCACGTTCGGCGATCCCGCCAAGGTCCATCTGCTCAATTTCGAAGGCGAATATTACAGCGTGCGCGGTCCGCTGCCCGCCCTGCCCTCGCCGCAGCGCCGCCCGGTCATCATCCAGGCCGGCCAGTCCGGGCCCGGCATGGACTTGGCGGCCCATTATGCCGACATGCAGTTTTCCACCCGCCGCACCTTGCCGAGCATGCAGGCGCACCGCGCCGAGCTCGATACGCGGCTCGCTAAGTTCGGCCGCCAGCCGCGCGACTGCGGCATCCTGTGGTCGGTGCGCATTCAGGTCGCCGAATCCGAAGCGCAGGCGCGCGCCATGGAGGAGCATTATCTCGATTCGATTCCGCCGGAAGCCGGGTTGATCGAGCTGTCGTCCATGTACGGCCTCGACTTTTCGCAGTTCCGCCGCGACCGCAAGCTTTCCGACGTGGCCGCCGAGGTGAAGGCGCAGAACGTGCACTGGGGCAGCTTCGAGGAGATTCTCAAAACCACCGATCCCGATCTCACCGTCGAGCAATTCGGCCGCCGCTTCATGACCGAACGCATTCTGGTCGCCGGCGGGCCGCCCAAGACCATCGTCGACAAGCTCGAGCAATGGCACTTCGAGACCGGCGCCAACGGCGGCTTCATGCTGGCGCGTGGCTTTTCCGCGCCGGGCAATCTGCAGGAATTTGTCGATCACGTCGTGCCGGAGCTGCAGCGCCGCGGCCTGACCAAGAAGAAATACGCCGGGCCGCGGCTGTGCGATAATTTGTTGTAGTAATACCAACAGCCTTCATTATTGATCTGTCATGGTCCGCGGAAGCGGACCATCCAGTAAACACCTCGCTATCGGTGATTACTGGATCATCCGCGTGCGCGGATGATGACATGCAGTGGCACTATTTCCGGATCAGCCCCGCCGCTTCCACCGCCTTGCGATAGATCGGCAGATCGGCCTGGATGGCAGCAGCCAATTCGTCGGGCGTGCTGCCGACCGCTTCGAGGCTGAGATTGGCCATCTTGGCGACCAGCTCCGGATCGTGGCAGGCCTCGGCAATCGCCTGCGACAGGCGCGCGATGATCGGGCGCGGCGTGCCGGCCGGGGCGAAGAAGCCGTTCCACGCCGTGATCACGAAACCCGGCACCGTTTCCGACACCGTGGGCACCTCCGGAAACTGCGGCAGGCGATTGGCGGTCGAGACCGCGAGCAGGCGCACGTCGCCGGAGCGCACCGTACCGACGATGTCGGAGACATTGCCGAAGAACAGCTGAATCGACCCGTTGATCAGCGCCAAGATCGAGGGTGGCGTCGCAGTGTAAGGCACGTCGACCAGTTGCAGCCCTTCACGCGCGGCGAACGCAGCCGGCGTCAGATCGCTGTTCGAGCCGCGCCCGACCGAGCCGTAATTGATCTGGCCAGGATGGGCGCGGGCGTAGGCGATGAATTCCGCCACCGAATGCACCGGCAGGTCGCGGTTGACCACCATGGCCATGCCGTTGACCGCCGTCATGCTGATCGGAGCAAGGTCCTTGATCGGGTCGTAGGACAGCTTCTGCATCAACGGCACGACGGAAAATTCGGCGCCGCCGGCGTGATACAGCGTGTAACCGTCGGCCGGCGAACGCACCGTGTACTCGGTGCCGATCGCGCCGCTCGCGCCCGGACGCGTCTCGATGACAAAGCGCTGCCCGAATTTTGCGCCGAGCCGGTCGGCGACCATGCGCGCCAGCACGTCGGAAATGCCGCCCGGACCGTACGGCACGACGATCTTCACCGGCCGCGTCGGCCAGTCCTGCGCCCGCGCTACCGGAAGGCCAAGCACTGCGATCGCCAGGACGCTCGCCGGCAAAGCCGCGGCGCACCATGACACATATGTCAGACTGCGCAGGAGCGCAGAGCCGATGCTGCTTGCATGCTTCATGGTCATGCTCATTCCGTGAAATTGCGCCTGGAGAAGCAAACAGCGGGCCATTGCCCTATTCAAGGCAACCCGTCCGGGCGGACGAGCACGCGAGTGTCGCCTGAATATCACATTGTCCACCGGAAAAGGATCGGCGTCGGCCAGGAACGCGCCGCCGTGTTGATATTGACCAACCTGTGGGGCAGCATGTCGCCGCGTGCTTGTGTGTGAGGGGCCGGACTAGAAACGTAGGGAGCACGTCCTGACCGGGCCGCGTTGCGTATGGGATACGCCGTGGCCGCGGCCGGCATGGCTTGTCAGGCGAGTTCTCCCCGGCCGACGTCGAAGTTCTGCAACAGCGGATTTCGGTTGTGTATGGGTTATGCCGTACCGGTCGGCGTGGCGTTTGGCGACGCGTTGCAGCAAGACGCGCGGCATCGCCCGGTATTTTGTCGACACTGCTGGCAGTATTGGCGCTGGCCGGCTGCGCGGTCGGTCCCGACTATAAGCCGGCGCCGGCACCGGTCCCTACCCATTTCAAGGAGCTGAAAGGCTGGAAGCTCGCCACGCCGAGCGATGCGCTCGACCGCGGCGATTGGTGGCTGCCGTATCGCGATCCGAAGCTGGCGTTTCTGCTGCGCCAGGTCGAAGTGTCGAACCAGAACGTTGCGGTGCAAGCCGCCGCCTATGAACAGGCGCGCGCCGTCATCCGGCAAGCGCAAGCCAATCTGTTTCCGACCTTGACCGCCAACTACAACGGGACCCATACCCACACCGGGCCGGGGGTGGCCAGCAGCGGCAGCGTCGTCGCCGGTCGGGACACGACAATTTATACGGCGCAACTCTCCGGCGCCTGGGATCTCGACGTCTGGGGCAAGGTCCGCCGGCAGATCGAGGCCAACACCTCAGCCGCCGAGGCCAGCGCCGCAGACCTCGCCAATGTCAAGCTCTCGCAGCAGGCGTTGCTCGCCACCGCCTATTTCAACTTGCGCGCCGAAGACGCGCTGATGGCGCTGTTGCGCCGTACGCTGGTCGAATATCGCGAGACGCTGCGGGTGACGAAGAACAAGGTCGATGCCGGCTGCTGCGCGCCGCCGCTCAGCCCGGTGACGCCGGCCGACCTGGCGCTCGCCAGGGCGCAGGTCGAGAACACCGAGGCTCAGCTCATCAATGTCGGCGTGGCGCGCTCGCAGAACGAGCACGCCATCGCCATGCTGGCCGGCCGCCCGCCCGCCGAGCTGACCATCGGGCCGCGGCCGTTGAGCGGCGCCATCCCGCGCATTCCGGTGACCGTGCCATCATCGCTGCTCGAGCGGCGTCCCGACATCGCCAAGGCGGAACGCACCATGCAGCAGGAGAATGCGCTGATCGGCGTCGCCGAAGCCGCGTTCTATCCCGACATCTCGCTGTCCGGGATGCTGGAATGGGTCGGCAAGAATCCGCTGCCGTTCAGTGTTGCCAACGAGATCTGGTCGCTCGGCGGCGCCGCCTCGGAAGTGTTGTTCGACGGCGGCTTGCGCTCGGCGCAGCTCGATGCGGCGCGCGCGGTATATTGGCAGAGCGTCGCCACCTATCGGCAGACCGTGCTGACTGCGTTCCAGCAGGTGGAGGACCAGCTCTCCACCATCCATATCCTCACCCGCCAGCTCGCGGTGCAACGGCGGGCGGTCGCCGACGCGCGCGAGGCGGTGCGCGTCTACACCAATCAGTACACTGCCGGCACCATCGACTTGACGGTGCTGGTCACCGGCCAAGTCACGCTATTGAACGACGAGGTGGCCGAGCTGACGATTCGCCAGAATCTGTTCCTCGCCAGCGTCAACCTGATCGAGGCGTTGGGCGGCACGTGGGATACGACGCTGTTGCCGAGCCAGGAGGAGCTGCAAAAGTCGTTCTCGCTCACGCCGCAGCTGCCGCTCACCGATGCCGGCGTCGAATATCCGCCAACGAATTGATAACATTGAGTTTTTAGCCGCAGCCGCGGGGCGAATGATCGTTTTGCGATGCGGCGGAAAATCGGCCGATATCCGGGCATTGCCCCCATTACCGGATTCCGTCCATGGTATTAGCAAAGTTTCATTAGCTGGGGGCCGGCAGCACCCGATATAAAGTTCAGTTCGAAGGACACGAGCGACCGCCCTCATGGACGAGCGAACCCGCACCACAGATCAGGAGCTCGCGCCGCAGTTCCGCCGGACGAGCCCGGAGCCGGAGGTCAGGACCCGGAGGTCTTCGGCGACCCGGATCGGCGTCGGCCTGATCGTCGTCGTGCTGCTGGCGCTCGGCATTTATCAGATCACGCGCTCGGTGCCGACGCCGCAGCCGCAGCGCGGCCGCTCGGCGGGCCAGGGCCTGGTGCAATCGGTCGGCGCCTCGACCGTCTCGCTGCACGACGTACCGGTCATCGTCAATGCGCTCGGCACCGTCACGCCGCTCGCCACCGTCACGGTGCAAACGCAGATCAGCGGCTATCTGACCGAAGTCGCCTTCACCGAAGGCCAAGTGGTGCAGAAGGGCGATTTTCTGGCGCAGGTCGACCCGCGGCCGTACGAGGTGCTCAAGAACCAATACGAAGGCCAGCTCGCCCACGACCAGGGTCTGCTCGCCCAGGCGCAGAACAATCTGAAGCGCTTCCAGTTGCTGGAGCGGGAGAACTCGATCGCAAAGCAGCAGGCCGAGGACCAAGCCTATCTTGTCCAGCAATATGAAGGCACCGTAAAGCAGGATGAGGCGCTGGTTGCCGCCCAGGCGCTCAACATCAGCTATACGCACATCGTGTCGCCGATCAGCGGCCGGGTCGGGCTGCGCCTGGTCGATCCCGGCAATTATGTGCAGCCGTCGAACACGACCGGCATCGCGGTGGTCACCCAGCTGCAGCCGATCACGGTCGTGTTCTCGATCCCCGAGGACGACCTGCCCGACGTGATGCCGCAGCTCAATGGCGGCGGCACGTTGCAGGTCACCGTGTTCGATCGCTCAAACCGCAAACAGCTCGCCGTCGGCAAGGTGGTCGCGGTCGACAACCAGATCGATACCACCACCGGCACCGTCAAAGTGCGCGCGCAGTTCGACAACGCCGACAGCGCGCTGTTCGCCAATCAATTCGTCAACGTGCAGCTCCTGGTGAAGACGCTGCAGAATGCCGTCACGGTGCCGACCGCCGCCATCCAGCGCGGCGCGCCGGGCGCCTCAGGCGGCGCGCTCGGCAGCTACGTTTACGCGCTTAATGCCGACTCAACGGTGTCGGTGCGGCAGATCACGACCGGTCCGACTTACATGACGCCCGATAACGTCAGCCTGACCGCGGTCGAGAGCGGCTTGCAATCCGGCGATCGCGTCGTCACCGACGGCGCCGACCGCCTGCGCGACGGCCTGCAGGTCAACGTCACCATGGTCGACGGCAAACAGGTCGCGCCGAGCGCCGGTGCGCCGAACAATGGCGGGCAGGGCGGCAACGGCGGTCAGCGCGGCGGCCGGCGCGGCGGCGCGCAATAGCGGCGGAGGCGCGGCCATGCCGGCGCGCCCACACACAGCACGGCGATGAACGTCTCCGAGCCATTCATCCTGCGTCCGGTCGCCACCACGCTCCTGATGGTGGCGATCATGCTGTCCGGCATCGTCGCCTACACATTCCTGCCGCTGTCGACCTTGCCCGAGGTCGATTATCCGACCATCCAAGTGCAGACGCTCTATCCGGGCGCCAGCCCCGAAGTGATGACGTCGTCGGTCACCGCGCCGCTGGAGCGGCAGTTCGGGCAGATGCCCGGCCTCAATCAGATGACCTCGGCGAGCTCGGCCGGGGCCTCGGTCATCACGCTGCAGTTCAGCCTCGATCTGAGCCTCGACGTCGCCGAGCAGGAGGTGCAGGCCGCCATCAATGCCGCCGGCAACCTGCTGCCGTCCGATCTGCCGGCGCCGCCGATTTACGCGAAAATCAATCCGGCCGACGCGCCGATTCTGACGCTTTCGGTCACCTCCAAAACCCTGCCGCTGACGCAGCTCGAAGAGCTCAGCGAGACCACGCTCGCCCAAAAACTCTCGCAGCTCTCCGGCGTCGGCCTGGTCAGCATCAGCGGCGGCCAGCGGCCGGCGGTGCGCGTGCAGGTCGATCCGCGGCAGCTCGCTGCCTACGGGATCAACATCGACGACATCCGCACCACCATCGGCACGCTCAACGTCAACACGCCGAAGGGCAATTTCGACGGCCCGCAGCAGGCCTCGACCATCAACGCCAACGACCAGCTCAACAGCGCCGAGCAGTACCGCAACCTGGTCATCGCCTACCGCAACGGCAATCCGGTGCGGCTGTCCGACGTCGCCAATATCGTGAGCGGGCCGGAGAACGTGAAGCTCGGCGCCTGGGCCAACGCGACGCCGGCGATCATTCTTTCGGTGCAGCGCCAGCCCGGCGCCAACATCATTCAGGTCGCCGACCGGGTGCAGAGTCTCCTGCCGCAGCTCAAAGCCGCGCTGCCCGCCGCCATCGACCTCGACGTGCTGAGCGATCGCACCGTGACCATCCGCGCCTCGGTGGCCGACGTCGAATTCGAGCTCGGCCTCGCCGTGGTGCTCGTCGTCCTCGTGATCTTTGTGTTCCTGCGCACGCTGCCGGGCACCATCATCCCGAGCCTGTCGGTGCCGCTGTCGCTGGTCGGGACCTTCGGCGCGATGTATCTGCTCGGCTTCTCGCTCGACAATCTGTCGCTGATGGCGCTGACCATCGCCACCGGCTTCGTGGTCGACGACGCCATCGTCATGATCGAGAACATCGCGCGCTATGTCGAAGCCGGCATGGACCCGCTGTCCGCGGCGTTGCGCGGCTCGCAGCAGATCGGCTTCACCATCATTTCGCTGACCATCTCGCTGATCGCGGTGCTGATCCCGCTGCTGTTCATGGGCGACGTGGTCGGCCGGCTGTTCCACGAATTCGCCATCACGCTCGCGGTCACCATCGTCATCTCCGCCATCGTGTCGCTGACCCTGGTGCCGATGATGTGCGCGCGGCTCATTCGCCATCATCCCGACGCCGAGCGCACCGGCTTCGATCTTACCGCCGAACGCGCCTTCAACGCGGTGATCGGCGCCTATGGGCGCGCGATCAATTGGGTGCTGGACCGCCAGCCGCTCACGCTTTTGGTCGCGGTGCTGACGCTCGGGCTGACGCTTCTGCTCTATTACCAAATCCCGAAGGGCTTTTTCCCGGTGCAGGACACCGGGATGATCCAGGCCATCACCGAAGCGTCGCAGAGCGTCTCCTATCAGCAGATGGTCGACCTGCAGGGCCGGCTCGCCAACGCGGTGCTCAAGGATCCCGACGTGGTCGATCTCACCTCCTATGTCGGTGTCGACGGCACCAACCGCACGCTCAATACCGGCCGGTTTCTGATAACGCTCAAGCCCTATGGCGAGCGCAAGCTCAACGCCAGCGCCATCATCAAGCGACTGCAGCAGGAAGTCGCCGAGGTCGAGGGCATCACGCTTTACATGCAGCCGGTGCAGGACCTCACGATCGATTCCACGATCAATCGCGCGCCCTACAATTTCGTGCTGGAGAGCGCCAACGCATCCGAGTTCAACACCTGGGTGCCGAAGCTGGTGCAGCACCTCTCGCAGCTGCCGGAACTGAGCGACGTGGCGAGCGACCTGCAGCAGCAGGGCCTGACCACCAACATCGTGATCGACCGCGCCACCGCGAGCCGCTTCGGCATCACGCCGGCCACAGTCGACAACGCGCTCTACGACGCCTTCGGCCAGCGCCAGATCTCGACCATGTACGGCCAGTCGAACCAGTCGCGCGTCATCCTGGAGATCGATCCGAAACTGCAAGCCTCGCTGGGCGGACTGTCGTCGCTCTATCTGCCGTCATCGTCGTCGTCGACCAACGGCATGGTGCCGCTCTCGGCGATCGCCCATATCGAGCAGAAGACCGGCCCGCTGCTCATTACCCATTACGGCCAGTTTCCCGCCACCACGATCTCGTTCAACACCGCGCCCGGCTATTCGCTCGAGGCCGCGGTCGCCGCCATTCAGAAGGCGCAAGCCGACATCGGCCTGCCGGAAAGCTTCATCACCGCCTTCCAGGGCACCGCGGCGGCGTTTCAGTCGTCGTTGAGCAATGAAGCGTTTCTGTTCATCGCCGCGATCGTCGCGATGTACATCGTGCTCGGCGTGCTCTACGAAAGCTTCATTCACCCGATCACAATTCTTTCTACGCTGCCATCGGCCGGCGTCGGCGCGCTGTTGTCGCTCATGCTGCTCGGCTACGACCTCGACGTCATCTCGATCATCGGCATCATCTTGCTGATCGGCATCGTCAAGAAGAACGGCATCATGATGATCGACTTCGCGCTCGATGCCGAGCGCTCCGAAGGCTTGGCGCCGCGCGAAGCGATCTATCAGGCTTCGCTGCTGCGCTTCCGCCCGATCCTGATGACCACCATGGCGGCGATCCTCGGCGCGCTGCCGCTGATGCTGGGCACCGGCACCGGCTCCGAGCTGCGCCATCCGCTCGGTGTCGCACTGGTCGGCGGCCTGATCGTCAGCCAGCTGCTGACCTTGTTCACGACGCCGGTGATTTATCTCTACTTCGATCGCCTCGCGGTGCGGCTGACCGGGCAACGGCCGGCCAATCCGATGGCGCGCGGCGAGCCGGCCGAATGAACATCTCGGCACCCTTCATCGCCCGCCCGGTGGCGACCACGCTCTTGACCTTGGGCATCGCCTTTGCGGGCGCGCTGGGCTTTTCCAAGCTGCCGGTGGCACCGCTGCCGCAGGTCGACTACCCCACCATCTCGGTCAACGCGCAGCTCCCTGGCGCCAGCCCGATGACGGTCGCCACCAGCGTCGCCGAGCCGCTGGAGCGCCATCTCGGCCAGATCGCCGACGTCACCGAGATGACGTCGCGCAGCGGCATTGGCCAGGCCCGCATCACCCTGCAATTCGCGCTCGGCCGCGACATCAACGGTGCCGCGCGCGACGTGCAGGCCGCGATCAATGCCGCCCGCCCGGACCTGCCGGCGTCGCTGCGGTCCAATCCGACCTACCGCAAGGTCAACCCGGCCGACGCTCCGATCCTCATTCTGGCGTTGACCTCGAAAACGCTGACGCAGGGCCAAATCTATGATGCCGCCAGCAACGTGCTGGCGCAGCGGCTGTCGCAGCTCTCCGGTATCGGCCAGGTCATCATCGGCGGCTCGGCGCTGCCGGCGGTGCGGGTCGAGCTCAATCCGCAGGCTTTGTTCAAATACGGCATCGGACTCGAGGACGTGCGCGCCGCGCTCGCCTCCGCCAACGCCAACAGCCCGAAGGGCACCATCGACGACGGCACCCAGCGCTATCAGATCTACACCAACGATCAGGCCACCAAGGCGGTCGACTACATCCCACTGGTCGTCGCCTATCGCAACGGCGCCGCGGTGCGGCTGTCCGACGTCGGCACCGTCAACGACTCGGTCGAGGACGTGCGCAATCTCGGCCTGTCGAACGGCCAGCCCTCGGTGCTGGTCATCCTGTTCCGGCAGCCCGGCGGCAACATCATCGACACCATCGACGGCGTGAAGGCGGAGCTGCCGCACCTGCAGGCGGCGCTGCCGGCCGACATCAATCTCAGCATCGCCATCGACCGCTCCACCACGATCCGCGCGTCGCTGCACGACACCGAGACGACCCTGGTGATCGCCATCGCGCTGGTCACCCTGGTCGTGTTCCTGTTCCTGCGCGACATTCGCGCCACCGCCATACCGAGCGTCGCCGTGCCGGTGTCGATCCTCGGCACCTTCGGGGCGATGTATCTGCTCGGCTACAGCCTCGACATTCTCTCCTTGATGGCGCTGACCATCGCCACCGGCTTCGTGGTCGACGATGCCATCGTGGTTCTGGAAAACGTCTCGCGCCATCTCGAAGCGGGCATGCCGCGCATGCAGGCGGCGCTGCAGGGCGCCCGCGAAGTCGGCTTCACCGTGCTGTCGATCAGCCTGTCGCTGGTCGCGGTGTTCACGCCGATCCTGCTCCTTGGCGGCGTGCTCGGCCGGCTGTTCCGCGAATTCACTTTGACGCTGTCGCTGGCGATTTTGATCTCGCTCGCGATCTCGCTGACCACGACGCCGATGATGTGCTCGCTGTTCCTGCGCCAGCGTCGCGCCGGCGAAGCGGCGCAACAACGCGGTCGCTGGTTCGCTCGCGTGTTGGACGGCTACGAGCGCTCGCTCGCCTGGGCGCTGCATCACCGCCGCCTGGTCATCGCGATCTTCTTCTCGGCGATCGCGCTCAACGTGGTGCTGATCTACATCGTGCCCAAAGGCTACTTCCCGCAGCAGGACACCGGCCGTTTGATCGGCTCATTGCAGGCCGACCAGAGCGTGTCGTTCCAGGCCATGACGCAAAAGCTGCGGCAGATGATCGACATCGTGCAGGCCGATCCCGCCGTCGACCACGTCGTCGGGTACACCGGCGTCGGCAGCGGCGGCGGTTTCGGCACGATCAATACCGGCTCGGTGTTCGTCTCATTGAAGCCGATCTCGCAGCGGCCGCCGGTCGATCAGGTGATCGCGCGGCTGCGCCCGCAGCTGGGGCGGGTGCCGGGCGGCCGGCTGTTCCTGTTTCCGGTGCAGGACATCCGCGCCGGCGGCCGGCAGGCCAACGCGCAATATCAGTACACGCTGCAGTCCGACAGCGCCGACGAGCTTGCCGCCTGGACCCAGAAACTGGTCCAGGCGCTCGAGCACAGTTCGGTGCTCGCCGACGTCAATTCCGACCAGCAGGAAAAAGGCCTCGAGACCGACATCGTCATCGACCGCGACACCGCGGCGCGGCTCGGCGTCACGCCGCAACAGATCGACAACACGCTCTACGACGCGTTCGGCCAGCGCCAGGTCTCGGTGATCTACAGCGCCATCAATCAATATCACGTCGTCATGGAGATCGATCCGCGCTACACCAAGGACCCGGCGGTGCTGAACGACATTTACGTGGCAACCTCCGGCGGCGGCGCGGCGGGAACGGCGCAGTCGAACCTGCCGGCCGGCACCGTCAGCAAGACCGCCGGCAACAAAACCGCGGCGGCCAATACCGGCACGTCCGCAACCGCGGCCGCCAGCGCCAACAACAATTCGGCGCGCAACGCCGCTACCAATGCGCTCGCCAATACCGGCAAGGGCGCGACGTCGTCAGGCGCCGCGGTCTCGACCACCAAGGAGACCATGATTCCGCTGTCGGCCGTCGCCCATTACGGGCCCGGCAACACGCCGCTCGCGGTCAATCACCAGGGCCCGTTCGTCGCCTCGACCATCTCGTTCAACCTGCAGCCCGGCGCCACCCTGGGCGAGGCGTCCGCCGAGATCGCCAAGGCCGTCAACGACCTGCGCATGCCGGCCTCGATCCGCGGCAACCTCGCCGGCACCGCGCAATTGTTCGCGCAATCGCTAATCAACGAGCTGGTGCTGATCGCCGCCGCGATCGCCGCCGTCTACATTTTGCTCGGCATCCTCTACGAGAGCTACATCCACCCGATCACGATTCTCTCCACCCTGCCCTCGGCCGGCGTCGGCGCGTTTTTGGCGCTGCTCCTGTTCCACACCCAGTTCGACGTCATCGGCACCATCGGCGTGATCTTGCTGATCGGCATCGTCAAGAAGAACGCCATCATGATGATCGACTTCGCCATCGACGCCAAGCGCACGCAGGGTTTGAGTTCCTACGACGCGATCTTCCAGGCCTGCCTGTTGCGCTTCCGCCCGATCATGATGACCACCTCGGCGGCGATCCTCGGCGCCGTGCCGCTGATGCTGAGCTTCGGCAACGGCGGCGAAATCCGCCGCCCGCTCGGCATCTCCATCGTCGGCGGGCTACTCATCAGCCAATTGCTGACGCTCTACACCACGCCGGTCGTCTATCTCTATCTCGACCGCTTCGGCCACTCCGTGCTGCGCTGGCGCGCCCGGCTCTTGCCGCGGCTGTTCAGCCCACCGCTGGCGCCGGCGGAGTGAGGCATTCTGTTCCCGTCACCATCCGCGCAAGCGGACGATCCAGTAATCGCCGCCGATCAGGTGATTACTGGATGCTCCGCTTTCGCGGAGCATGACAAGTCATGAACACGCCGGGCAGCAGTAAAAAATCACCGAATATAAATCGGCCGCCGGCTGTAGCAGCAGGGCACCGGCCAGTGCGGCCAGCGCGGACCGATGGCGCTGCGGATGCGCAGGATTTTGTGGTGCAGGTGGGTGATGACGGGGCCCTTGTCGCCGTCGTCGACGGCCGGGTTCGCCTCCAGGAAGGCGATGGCATTGTGCTTGTGATAGATGGCGTGATGCGCCTGCCACCAGCAATGTTCGGATAGTTCGAAGCAGCCGGCGTTCGCCGGCGAAGCCGCGACGGCGAGGCAGAGGATGCCGCACAGAGTCGCGATGCGAACCATATCGGCCTCCGCAAAAGCGCCGTGTTACTATCCGACCAATCCTTCGCGGAATCAATGCAACAAGGGCGACACCATGGGGATAGTTGCGAGTCGGTTGGCGATCTCGGTCGCCTGCACGTTAGCCCTCGCTCTACCTGGCCTCCCGGCAGCGCACGCGCAAGACGCCGCTGCGTTCTATGCCGGCCGCAATCTCAATCTGATCGAAGGTTTCAATACCGGTGGCGGCGCCGATCTCTATACCCGGCTGGTGGCGGCGCATTGGGCGCATCACATTCCCGGCCATCCCAACGTCATCGTCCACAACATGCCGGGCGCCGGCAGCATGACGGCGGCCAATCATCTGTTCAACGTGTCGCCGCGCGACGGCTCGGAGATCGCCCTGTTCGCCGGCAACATCGCGGTCGATCCCGTGATCGGCGGCGTGCCGAGCCAGTACGATTCGCGCAAGTTCAACTGGATCGGCGCGCCGGCGGCCGAGACCGACGTTTGCGTGGCGGCGAAAAATTCCTCGTTCAAGACGTTCGACGACGTTCTGAAACGCGAGATGGTCACCGGCGCCGCCGGCACCAGCACGCTCGACTTTCCCGTGGTGCTCAACAGCCTGCTGGGCGCCAGGTTCAAGCTGGTCAAAGGCTACAAGGGCAGCGCCGGGCTGCGCCTCGCGCTCGAGCGCGGCGAGATCGAGGGTTTTTGCGGCCTCGGCCTCGATTCGCTGCACAGCCTCGGTCTCAATAACGACAAGGTCACGATCCTGGTGCAAACCGCGCTCAAAAGCGATCCGCGGCTCCCTGGCGTGCCGATCATCACTGATTACGCGAAGTCCGCCGAACAGCGGCAGGTCATGCAGCTCATCTTCGGCTGGCTCATCATGGACCGCACCTTTGCCGCGCCGCCCGACGTGCCGGCTGATCGGGTGGCGGCGTTGCGCACGGCGTTCGACGACACCATGGCCGATAGCGCGTTTCGCGCCGATCTCGACAAGGCCGCGCTCAGCCTGTCGCCCATGAGCGGGCAGGACATCGCGCGCTTCGTCGATGAGGTATACCGCACGCCGGCGGCCGTCGCCCGCAAGGCCGCGCAGTTATTGGGGCGGAATGTTCCGTGAAGGCAGGCCGGACGCAGCGAATTGCCATAAGACCGCCGCCGCGCCACAATATCGCCAATCGCAAACTCACCCGTCATTCCGGGGCCGAGCGAAGCGAGGAACCCGGAATCCATAAGCCCAGCGCAGGGGTTATGGATTCCGGACTCGCCGCTTCGCGGCGATGCGGAATGACGACGACGGAGGATCGCCTTTGCTCTCGCAGCATGACAACGATTTATTGACCCGCGTCGGTCCGGGCACGCCGATGGGCGCCCTGATGCGGCGGTACTGGATTCCGGCGGCGTTTTCGCAAACCATCGCCAAGCCCGACGGTCCGCCGCTGCGCGTGCGGCTCCTCGGCGAGGATTTGGTGCTGTTCCGCGACACGTCCGGCCGGCTCGGCCTGCTCGACGAAAAATGCCCGCACCGCACCGCCTCGCTGTTTTACGGCCGCAACGAGCTTAACGGGCTGCGCTGCGTCTATCACGGCATCAAATTCGACGTCGACGGCAATTGCGTCGACCTGCCCTGCGTGCCGCAGATGAGCGACGCCCATCGCGCCGCGGCGCAAAAGCAGATGGCGGCGAAGTCCTATCCGTGCATCGAGCGCGGCGAGGTGGTGTGGACCTATATGGGCCCGCCCGAGCACCAGCCGGAATTTCCCGACCTGGAATGGACGCTGGTTCCGCCTGAGCAGCGCTACGCCACGCGCCACATCCAGGAATGCAACTGGCTGCAAGCGCTGGAAGGCGGCTTCGACGCGACGCACCTGACCTTCCTGCACGGCGCCGAAAGCGATCCGAGCCGCCGCATCGTCGCCTCGCTCTACGAAGTGATCCCGACCGATTTCGGCTTCGTCGTCGGCACCGGCCGTGACCGCGGCGACGGCATCGTCATGTGGAACATGAACGTGATGCTGGCGCCGTTTCACAAGATCATCTCGTCGCTGCCGCACGCCGCGCATGTCTGGGCGCCGATCGACGACCAGAACACCATGCTGTACAGCGTCGACTTTCATCCGGCGCGGCCGTTCACCGAACAGGAGCTCGCCCGCTCCAAGGCCGGCGACGGCATTCACACCGAGAACATCCCCGGCACCGATCACGCCGTGCGCAACCGCGCCAACGATTATCTGATCGACCGCGCGCTGCAATCGAGCGGCAAGTCCTACACCGGCATGAAAGGCTTCGGCACGCAGGACTGCGCCATCCAGGAATCGATGGGGCCGATCGCCGACCGCACGCGCGAGCACCTGCTCGGCTGCGACGCGGCGATCGCGAAAATCAGGCGGCTGCTCTTGCAGATGCTCAAGGACCACGAGGCCGGCAAGCCGCTGCCCGGCATGAATCCGGCGAGCTATCGGGTACGCTCCGGCCGCTTCGAGGCCAAGAAGGGCGTGCCGTTCGAGGAAGCCATGGCCGAATTCATCCGCCGCGACGTGCCGATCGCGGCGGAATGACTCAGTGCATCGTCATTGCGAGGAGCGAAGCGACGAAGCAATCCAGATTCGGTGCACTCCGCCCTGGATTGCTTCGCGGAGTTTACCATCGGGCCGGCCACTTCGGGCCGGACCCGTTGGCTCGCAATGAGGGATAGTGGAGTAACCAGCATGAACGGCGCCGAAGTCGTTGCCCACATCCTCAAGCAGGAGGGCACCGAGTTTTATTCCTGCTACCCGCGCAACCAGGCGATCGAGCCGTGCGCGGCGATCGACATCCGGCCGATCCTGTGCCGCCAGGAACGCGTCGGCGTCGGCATCGCCGACGGCTATAGCCGCATCAAGCGCGGCAAGAAGAACGGCGTGTTCGGCGCGCAAGCCGGTCCCGGCATCGAGAACGCGTTTCCGGGCGTGGCCCAAGCGTACTCCGAGAACGTGCCGATCCTGATCATCGCCGGCGGGCTGCCGCTGTCGCGGCAATACGTGCGGCCGGTGTTTCGCGCCGCCGACGTGTATCGTCCGGTCACCAAGTGGTCGGCGTTGGCGCATAACGTGCAGGAGTTGCCCCACCTGATGCGGCGCGCCTATGCGGCCATGCGCTCGGGAAAACCGGGCCCGGTGCTGCTCGAAGTGCCGGACGAGGTGTTCGAGGCCGAGTTCAAGGGCACGCTCGATTACACGCCGGTGCCGGTGCAGCGCGCCGCGCCCGATCCGGACGCGGTGAAGAAGGCCGTGGCGATGCTGCTCAATGCCAAGCAGCCGCTGCTCTGGGCCGGCCAGGGCGTGCACTACGCCGAAGCCGGCGAAAAGCTCGCCGCATTGGCCGAAATGATTCCGGCGCCGGTGGTCGCCACCAATCCCGGTAAGAGCGCGATTGCCGACAATCATCCGCTGGCGCTCGGCGGGTCGACGCGCTCGCGCTCAAAAGTCTATGCCGACTTCCTGAAAAAAGCCGATCTCATTCTGGCCATCGGCTCGAGCCTCACGGTGACCAATTTCGGTCCGTCGGTGCCGCCCGGAAAGGTCATCATTCATTCGACCAACGAGCCCGGCGACATCAACAAGGAATATAAAGTCGACCAGGCGCTGGTCGGCGACGCCGGCCTGGTGATCGAGGCGCTCATCGCCGAGATCGGCCGGCAGAAGGGGCCGGGCGGCGGCAACGCGCTCGCTTCGCTCAAGGAAGAAGTCGCCGCCGGCAAGAAGGCGTGGCTCGAGTCCTGGGCAAAACTTCTGGATTCCGACGAGACGCCGCTCAACCAGTATCGCGTCATCCGCGACATGATGCGCACGCTCGACCGCGACAACGTCATCATGACCCATGATTCCGGCTCGCCGCGCGAACAGATGATCCCGTTCTGGGAAACCACCGCGGCCGGCTCCTACATGGGCTGGGGCAAGTCGACCCAGCTCGGCTATGGGCTCGGCATCACCATGGGCGCCAAGCTCGCCGAACCGAAAAAACTCTGCATCAACGTCATGGGCGACGCCGCCATCGGCATGACCGGCATGGACATCGAGACCGCCGCGCGCAACCGCATCGCCATTCTCACCGTGGTGTTCAACAACGGCGTCATGGGCGCCGAGCGCGACGTGCTGAAAATCTCCGACGAGAAATACGGCGCCATGACGGTCGGCGGCAATTACACCAAGGTGGCCGAAGGCCTTAACGTCGCGGCGCGGCGCGTCGAGAAGCCGGCCGACATCGTCGACGGCATCAAGGAAGCGGTCGGCGTCACCGAGACAGGCGCGCCGTTCCTGCTTGAATTCGTGGTCAAGGAAGGCCGCGATTTTTCGCGCTATTAAGGCCGAAGTCGCGGTGATGAACGCGCAGATGGCGACAAGATGCGTGCGAGCCGCGTGGCTCGCTTGCGCGCTGTTGAGCGCCGCCATCAGCGGCGCCACGGCCGGAACGCCGGACACCTTCTATAAAGGCAAGACCATCACGCTGATCACTTCGACCGGCGTCGGCGGCACCTATGACGTGGTCGCCCGCATGGTGGCGCGCGTCATGCCGCGCTACCTGCCCGGCCATCCAAACATCATCGTGCAGAACATGCCGGGCGGCGGCAACGTGCTCGCCACCAACTACATGTACGCGATCGCGCCAAAGGACGGCACCGCGATCGCCACCATCCACAGCGCCATGCCGCTGCACCAGGTGCTCGATCCGCGCGACATGCGCTACGACGCCGACCGCTTCGACTGGCTTGGCTCGACCGGACCACAGAACGAGGTGATTTTGGTCTGGCGCACCGCCGGCGTCAAAACGCTCGAAGATGCGCGAGAGCGCGAGATCATCCTCGGCGGCACCGGCGTCGCCTCCGGCATCGTCATCATCCCGGCCGTGATGAACAATCTCCTTGGCACCAAGTTCAAGATCGTCACCGGCTATCGCACCTCCGAGGATGTCAATCTCGGCATGGAGCGCGGCGAAGTGCAGGCCCGCGCTTTTGGGCTCGACTCGATCACCAGCCAGCACCCCGACTGGATCGCCGAGCACAAGGTGACGTTCCTCGCCCAGGCCGGCGCCCGGCGCGACAAGCGCCTGCCCGACGTGCCGCTGTTGACCGAGCTCGCCAACACCGACGAGCAGCGCCAGATGTTTGCGCTGGTGTCTTCGGCGCCGGCGCTCGGCCAGCCCTATGTGGCGCCGCCCGGCGTGCCGGCGGAGCGGCTCGCGCTCCTTCGCCAAGCCTTTGCGGCGACGCTCAAGGATCCTACTTTTCTCGCCGAGGCCGAAAAAATCCGCTTTAATGTCGAGCCGATGAACGCCGACGAAGTCGCGCGCATCGTGCACGTCACCACGCACGCGGCGGCCGACATCGTCGCCAAGACCAAAGCTGCCGTCGGCACGGCGACGCATTGAGTTTTTGTTTCGAATCCATCGATCAACGGAGAAGCGTCATGGCCGATATCAAGATCTTCAACCCTGCGGGCCTCGCCAAACCGCCCGGCACCTACACCCATATCGCGCGCGCCAAGACCCAGGAGGTGGTGTTCATCGCCGGCCAGGTGCCGAGCGACACCAGCGGCACCACCGTCGGCAAAGGCGATTTCGAGAAGCAGTGCGCCCAGGTCTACGCCAACATTCACGCCGCGCTGAAGTCGGTCGGCGGCGACTGGGCCAACGTCGTGCAGTTCACCAGCTTTCTGGTGCGCGAGCAGGACGCCGCCGCGTTCCGCGCCTGGCGAGGCCGCGAGTTTCCAAAGATGTTTCCCGGCGGCGCGCCGCCCAACACCCTGCTCATCATCAGCCGGCTGGCCGATCCGGATTACCTGCTCGAAGTGCAGACCATCGCGGCCTTGTAACGTCATTCCGGGGCCGAGCGAAAGCGAGGAACCCGGAATGACGGCTCCCTCACACCGCCTGCGTCACGTCGTGCATCAGGTGGCGCAAATCGCGAGCCCGCGCCGCGCCGAAGGTACGCTCGAAGCTCGCTTGCGCGCGCGTCCAGGCCGCGAATGCCGCGGTGAAGCGCGCGGCGCCGGCGCGGGTGAGACCGAGCTCCTTGCTGCGCCGGTCGGTTTTGCTGCGCCCGATCGCGACCAGACCGTCGCGCTGCAACGGCAGAATATTGCGGCCGAGCGTGGTGCGGTCCATCACCAGATCGGCGGCCAGCGCATTGATGGTCATTGGCCCCTGCCGTTTGAGCTTCGCCAGGATCGAATATTGCGTGGCGCGCAAGCCGCTTGGACCGAGGAAGCGGTCGTAAAACTGCGTTACCTGGCGCGCCGCCTGCCGCAGTGCCAGACAATTGCAAATCGCGGGTGAGCTACTCTGTTCCGTCATGGCTCGCCTCGTTGATTTAGGTGTATATACGCCTATTATCGTAGCCGCTCAAGACCCGGGACAGCTCGGCGCAGGACGTTCGCGATGACCTTGACCAGCGTAGCCGCGCCGGATTTGCCGCCGGTTCTCGCCGCCCCGGCGACGGCCAAGCCGTCGTACGACCCGCGTACCCGCGCCCTGATCGAAGGCCCGATCGCCGCGACGCTCATCCGGCTCGCCGCGCCCAACATGCTGGTGATGCTGGCGCAAACCGCGGTCGGACTGGTCGAGACCTATTTTGTCGGCAAGCTCGGCACCGCGGCGCTGGCCGGCGTGGCGCTGGTGTTTCCGCTGGTCATGCTGATGCAGATGATGTCGGCCGGCGCCATGGGCGGCGGCATTTTATCGGCCGTCGCGCGTGCGCTCGGCGCCGGCCGCCGTGCCGACGCCGACGCCTTGGCGTTGCACGCGCTCGTCATCGCGCTCGTGTTCGGCGGCAGCTTCACCGTCGCACTCCTTGCCGGCGGAGGCGCGCTCTATGCCGCGATGGGCGGCAGCGGCGAATCGCTTGCCGCCGCCCTCACCTATTCCAACGTGGTGTTTGCCGGCGCCATCCTGGTCTGGCTGTTCAATTCGCTCGCCAACGTGATCCGCGGCAGCGGCAACATGGCGGTCCCGGCGGCGGTCACTTGCGTCGGTGTGCTGGTGCTCATTCCGCTGTCGCCGTGCCTGATCTTCGGCCTCGGACCGTTGCCGCGTCTCGGCGTCGCCGGCGGCGCCGTCGCGGTTTTGATCTATTACGCGATCGGCAGCATGGTGCTCGCCGCCTATCTGCGCTCATCGCGCAGCATCGTGCGGCTCCGCCTGCAAGACGTGCGGCTGCGTTGGCCGCTGTTCCGCGACATTCTCCGCGTCGGCCTCGTCGCCGCGCTGATCACGGTGGCGACCAATCTGACCATCGCCATCGCCACAGCGCTGGTCGGCGCGTTCGGACCGGCCGCCATCGCCGGCTACGGCGTCGGGTCGCGGCTCGAATATCTGCTGATCCCGCTGGTGTTCGGTCTCGGCGGTCCGCTGGTCGCCATGGTCGGCACCAATATCGGCGCCGGCCGGCGCGACCGCGCCTTGCGCGTGGCCTGGGTCGGCGCCGCCATCGCCGCGGCATTGTGCGAATTGATCGGCTGCGCGGCCGCGCTGTTTCCGCACGCCTGGCTCGCTTTATTCGACAGCGATCCCGCGATGCTCGCGGCGGGCGCGCGCTATCTGCACCTCGTCGGACCGGTCTACGGCCTGTTCGGTCTCGGCATGGCGCTGTATTTCGCTTCGCAAGGCGCCGGGCGCCTGCTCTGGCCGCTCGTTGCCAATCTGGCGCGGCTCTTGATTGCCGCCGCGGGCGGCTTCCTGGCGCTGCGCTTCACCGGCGGCCTCGACGGCGTGTTTATTGCGTTGGCGGCGGCACTTGCTACGTTCGGGCTGATCAACGCCGCGGCGGTGGCGGGCGGCGCGTGGTTTGCGGGCAAGCCGGTCCGGGGGTGACGGTGCAATATTTCGAGGATTATGCGGTCGGCCAGGTTTATCGCTCGGGCCGTCACCGGATCGACAAGGCGCAGATCGTCGCCTTCGCCCAAGAGTTCGATCCGCAATTCTATCATCTCGACGAAGAAGCGGCCAAAAACTCGCCGTTCAAGGGCTTGGCGGCGAGCGGCTGGCACACCGCCGCCATCACCATGCGGCTGATGGTCGACGGCGAGTTCAAGCCGGCCGGCGGCATTCTGGGCGTCGGCTTCGACCAGCTGAGCTGGTCGCGTCCGGTACGGCCGGGCGATGAGTTGCGCGTGACCAGCGAGATCGTCGACGTGCGGCCGTCGAAATCGAAGCCCGACCGCGGCATGATCCGGGTGCAGAACACCACGCTCAATCAGAACGACGAGGCGGTGCAGACCTTCACCGCCAATCTCATCGTGCCGCGGCGGCCGGCGGGCGCAGCGAGGCTCCCATGAGCTTTGTCAAATTCCTTTTTTCGTTCACGGGACGATTTGGACGCGCGCAATATTGGCTGAGCCAGATGTTACAGCTGCTCATTCTTTTGGGGCTGATTGTCCTCATGGGCATGGTGCTCGCGGTCCTGGGTTTGCGCGCAGGCGAAGCCTCGGCCGCTGAAGATCCGATTATCTTCGTTATTGTCGTGGCCTATTTTTGGATGCTGCTCGCATCCCACGCCAAGCGCTGGCACGATCTCGGCCGCTCAGGATGGTGGCAATTGGTGGCCTTGATTCCGTTTGGCGGAATTTATGTGCTTGTCATGTGCGGTTGCGTACGCGGTGACACCGGCCCCAATCGCTACGGTCCTGATCCGTTGGCCGATCGCGACATTCGCAAATATTCGGATTTGATCAACGGTAATCCCAGGGACGCGTCGGCGCACATCGCCCGCGGCACGACGCTAGCGCTCACCGGCCAATACGACCGCGCCATGGAGGATTTCAACGCCGCCATAGAACTCGATGCCAATGATCCCGAGGCGTTCAACGGCCGCGCCTATGTGCATTTCCGCCGCGGCGATTTGGCAAGCGCGGTTGCGGATTACGACCGCGCGATTGCGCTCAATCCCCGGAATGCCGAGGCCCTGTTTGGGCGCGGCGCCCTTAAATTGCGGATGGCGAACAAAGACGGCGACAACGATATTGCGGCAGCGAAAGCGATCGATCCGAACATCGCCAAGAGGATGGTGTTCCTCTCGATCTCGGTGTAGTCCGCAGGCATGCTTCCCGAAGGTGCAGTCATGCCACGGTCGATCCATTTTGGTGTCTTTCTGCTCGGAACCGGCAACCACACCGCCGGGTGGCGCTATCCCGGCGCCGACCGGACCTTTCTCGACATCAAGGTGCTGCAGCGTGTGGCCGCCATCGCCGAACGCGGGCTGTTCGACTTCTTGTTCCTGGGCGACGGCCTGGTTGCCAATCTGGGCAGCCACCCGTCCTATACCTGCCGCCTGGAGCCGCTGACGCTGCTCTCGGCGCTGGCGATGACGACCACCCATGTCGGTCTTGCCGCGACGATGTCGACGACATACAGCGATCCCTACACCGTTGCCCGCATTTTCGCCTCGCTCGATCACATCAGCGGCGGCCGCGCGGCGTGGAACGCCGTCACCACCTCGGCGTCCGGCGCCGGCGGCAATTTCGGTCGCACCCATCCAAACCACGAGCTGCGTTACGAGATCGCCGAGGAATTCATCAATGTGGTGTGCGGCTTATGGGATTGCTGGAGCGACAAGGCCATCATTGCCGATCCCAAGACCGGCAAATTCTTTGACGAGCGCGAGGTCAAGCCGCTCAACCATGAGGGTCCGCGCTTTTCGGTGAAGGGACCCATCAATATGGGACGCTGTCCGCAGGGCCGCCCGCTGGTGCTCCAGGCCGGCGGCTCCGAGCGCGGCCAGAACCTTGCGGCCCGCACCGCCGATGTCGTGTTCTCGGTCGTGCAGGACTTCGACGAGGCGCGCGTTGCTTATTCCGACCTCAAGGAGCGCGTTCGCCGCTTCGGCCGCGATCCCGACAGCGTGACGATCTTGCCGGGCGTCATGCCGATCGTCGGCAAGACGGACGCCGAGGCGCGCGACGTGCTCAATACGCTGCAAAGCTACGTCGACTCGACGGAGGGGCTGGCGATGCTGTCGGCGCGGTTGGGCGTCGACATTTCGCAATACCCACTCGATGGGCCGATTCCCGATGTCCCGATCCCCGACACGTCGCATGGTTTCGCTCGGGCGCTGCTGGCCAAGGGCAGGCGCGAGAACATGTCGCTGCGCGATCTCTACAACCTGACCGCTGCGGCGCGCGGCCACTGGGTGCTTTGCGGTTCGGTGCAGACGATCGCCGACACATTGGAGAAGTGGTTCGTGCAGGGCGCGGCGGACGGCTTTTGCGTGATGCCCGCCTGGTTTCCGGGCGCGTTCGACGAATTTGTCGACCTCGTCGTGCCGGAATTGCAACGGCGCGGCCTCTATCCCAAAGCCTATGCGGGCACGACGCTGCGCGATCACCTCGGGCTGCCGCGTCCCACCATTGGAGAATACGCGGGCATGGTGCAGCAATCGAAAGCGGCCGTGTCGTGACTGCGCGAAAGCTACTCGTGACCATCACATCCCGCATGGCGCTGCGCTTCGTCGCGGCGGCCGCCATCGCCTGCGCCCTCTCGCCATCGGCGTATGCGCTTGACTATCCGACCAAGCCGGTTCGCCTGATCGTCGGCGTCGCGCCGGGCGGCGCCAACGACACCGTCGCCCGGCTGGTGGCGCAGGCGCTTGCCGAGCGGCTTGGCCAGCCGGTCGTCGTCGAGAATCGCCCGGGCGCCGGCGGCAACATCGGCCTTGAAGCCGTCGTCAACGCGCCGCCCGACGGCTATACGCTGCTCTTTGCCACGTCGGCGAACGCGCTTGCCGCCTCGTTCTACGACAACGCCAATGCCGATTTCGCGCGCGACATTGCTCCGGTCACGAGTCTCGTTCGCGGGCCCCTCGTCATGGAGGTCAACCCGTCGTTTCCGGCCAAGACGATTCCCGAATTCATTGCGTACGCCAAAGCCAATCCCGGCAAGATCAACATGGCATCGGCCGGCATCGGCAACACCACCCATGTCGCCGGCGTGCTGTTCATGATGTTGACCGGCACGACATTCACCCACGTGCCCTATCGCGGCGGCGCTCCGGCGGTCGCGGATCTGATGGCCGGGCAGGTGCAACTGTACTTCGACGGCATATCGGGCTCGCTTGGCTATATCAGAGCGGGGAAGCTGCGCGCCTTGGGCGTGACCACCGCGCAGCGCACGGATGTGCTGCCGGACGTGCCGAGCATCGCCGAGTTCGTGCCGGGCTACGAGGCGGGTGGCTGGTATGGGATCGGTGTCCCCAGGCATGTGACCGGCGAGATCGTCGACAGGCTCAACCGGGACATCAATGCCAGTCTTGCCGATCCGAAATTGAAGGCACGCCTGGCCGAGCTCGGCTACGCGACCATGGGGAGCTCGCCGGCCGAGTTTGGCAAGTTTATCGAGCAGGAAATCGATAAATGGGCCAAGGTCATAAAGTTTGCCGGCATAAAGCCTGATTGATCCGGCCGCGCCCGGCTTCACCGTGCCGTCCGCGCTTCGCACGACATACCGCATGAGACCATCGTTCGGCGCGCGCGTTATTGCGTGACGATCTTCTTGGCGGCTGCGATGACGTCAGGCGGCGAGGCGTAAATAACGCCGACGGTCTTGAGCGCTTGCGCGGCACTCTTCGGTGAAAACGGCAGCCGCAGCTTGTCGAGATCGGCGCGGAACTCAGGGTCTTTCATGGTCGCATCGAACGCATCGCGCAATATCTTCAGCCGCTCCGGCGGCACCGCGGCCGAGGCGATGAACGGCCGTCCGAGCTGACCGCCCGAAACCAGGAGATCGATGATCGCACGGGCGCGGTCGTCCGGCGCCAGATCGCCGATGTAAGGCACGTCGGGCGTCAGGCCCTCAGGCAGCGCCATCCCCGAGCGTGAGATCGGACTGATTTTCTTCTGCTTGATCCAGTCCTCGGGGACACTGCTCCAGGCGCCACAATCGCCGTCGAGCTCGCCGCGCTCGATGGCAAGCCGGACCTGGGCGCTGCCGGCATAGCCGCCGACCTGATGCATATCGAGACCGATCACCGATCGCAGAATGCGCTCGTTGATGTCTTCCGACGTGCCGATGCCATCGGTGCCGAAATGCACCGGCCCGTAAGCTTTCAGCGCCGCGATCGTCTTCGGCCCGAGATTGGCCCGCACATAGCAGGCGGTGAGATCCTCGCTGATGCTGCCGATCCAGGCATATTTGCGCAGGTCGAGCGTCGCCAGATTGGGCCGCACCAGCGACGCGGCCAACAAGCCGAAATTGAAGGTGTCGATGAACGTGCCGTCCTGCGGCGCCTTGTTGTCCAGAGCGAATATCGAGGTGACGCTGGACGCGCCCGGCATGTTATCGACGACGACATTCGGACTGCCGGGGATGTGCCGCCCGATATGACGCGCCAGAGCCCGGGCGTTGATATCGAACCCGCCGCCGGCCGAGAAACCGACCAGAATAGTCAGCGTCTTGCCGGCGTAGAAATCCTGCGCGGCCGCTTGCTGCGGCATCGCAAAGCAAGCGGCGAGCATGGCCACGAACAGCATCACGATGGGCATTAAAAACATCCGTTTGGCACTGGCTTCGACCTGCAGCGGCTTAACCCTCGTTCACCCTTACTTTACCAAGCGCCTATGCCGACCGGCAACCGAACACGGCAATGAAGGAAGGCGCAAGCACATTTGAATAAGGTCAGTCCGCGGAAGCGGCGAAGCAAGAGAGCTATTTGGCTGAGGACTATGTCAGCGTTTGACCGCGTGTCGAGCCCTATGGCGATTGTACCGGCAATACCGCGGTCGGTGCAGCGGTTTACGCTGACATTATTTTCCGCAACGCTGTTTGCTTCGGCGCTGCTCCTTTTCAGCCTGCAGCCGATGTTTGCAAAGATGGTGTTGCCGCGGCTTGGCGGCTCGCCGTCGGTGTGGTCGGTTGCCATGGTGATGTTCCAGGCGTTCTTGTTCGCCGGTTATCTCTATGCCCATTTGATTGCAACGCGGCTGCGGATCAGGTCCGCGGCTCTCCTCCACCTCGCTTTCCTCGGGCTTGCGGCTTTGACCTTGCCATTGGGCATCGCTGCCGGCTTTTCCGTACCGCCGAGCGAAGGCATCATTCTCTGGACCGCCGCGCTGTTCGCGTGCTCCATCGGCGTCGCTTTCGTCGCGCTGTCGGCGACTGCGCCGCTGCTGCAATATTGGTTCTTCGCCACCGGTTATCCCCAAGCGAAAAATCCATACGTTCTCTACGCGGCGTCCAACCTTGGTTCCTTTGCGGCGTTGCTGCTGTACCCGTTGGCGATCGAGCCGAGTTTCGCCCTATCGACGCAAACGCTGCTGTGGTCCGCCGGCTTCTCGGTGCTGGCCTTGTGCGTGGGTGTCGCGGCCTGTCTTGCCGCCGGCGCCAAGGAACTTTGCCGTTCGATCGCTATGCAGACACGCCTCGATTGGCGGCAGCGCTCCGTCTGGCCCTTGCTGACCGCAGTGCCGGCGGGATTGTGCATCGCCGTCACCTCCTTCATCGCCACCGATCTGGCGAGCGCGCCGTTTTTGTGGATGTTGCCGTTGGCGCTCTATCTGTTGACGTTCGTTGCGGTGTTCCGGGAGCGGCCTTGGGTACCGCCAGCGCTGGTCACGCGCATTTTGCCTTACTTGATTGCGCCCCTTGCCATCAGCCTGTTTGGCAGCGGCAAGACGTACTGGTTCGCCAACATCCTGCTCAACCTCGCAGCATTCACCTTGCTTGCGCTCGCTTGTCACGGCGAAGCTTATCGCCGGCGACCGCAGCCGAACCGATTGACCGAGTTCTATTTGTGGACGTCGTTCGGTGGCGTCCTCGGCGGCGCGTTCGCGGGTCTTGCCGCGCCGTACCTGTTCAACAACATCTACGAATATCCGCTCCTGATCGTGGCCGCGCTGCCGGTGCTGCCCGGCTTCTTCTCGGGCGGACCACGCCATTTTATTCGCGAAGCGGCGCCCGGCCTGGCCGCGGCAGCGCTGACGTTGCTGCTGTGGCTTACCATGGATGCACGCCTGCCGCTGAGTGCGGAAAAGCCGATGCAGGTGGCGCTGGTCGCGGTCGCGGCCTTCATGCTGTTTGCGGCAAAGCGACCCGTGATGTTTGCCAGCCTTGTCGTATTTGCCTTTGTTGTGACTGCGCTGTGGCGTCCCGGCCTGCGTTCGATCGAGGTGACCCGCAGTTTTTTCGGCGTGCATCAGGTCGTCGACACCGCCGACGGCAGCCATCGCCTGTTGTTCAACGGCACAACCATCCATGGCGCCGAGCGCATCGGCGGCGGCGCGGGTCCGGCTCTGCCGCCGCGTCCGGAACCGCTGACCTATTACTATCGGGGTGGTCCGCTCGCCGACGTCATTGAAGCGGCGCGCGGTCGGCGCGGTCGCATTGATGTCGCAGTCGTCGGGCTCGGCGCCGGCAGCCTCGCCTGCTACCAGCGCCCCGGCGAACATTGGACGTTTTTCGAGATTGATCGGGAGGTCGTGCGCATCGCCCGCGATCAGCACTACTTCCACTTCCTGTCAGCCTGCGCGCCGGACGCCGAAATCGTGCTTGGCGACGCACGTCTGACGTTACTCAAGTCGTCGCAGCGCTACGACTTGATCGTGCTTGATGCGTTTTCTTCGGATGCGATACCCATACACCTGCTCACACGCGAAGCGTTCGCCGGCTATCGGACGCGACTGGCCCCGCACGGCGTGATCGCCGTTCATGTGTCCAATCGTCATATGGAGCTGGCGAGCGTGGTGGCTGCAGTCGGCGCCGCTGACGGGCTGCTGGCCTATGAAAAGCAGGACAGCGGCGCCGGAAACTTCATCATAGACTACCGGGCCAATGCCGAGGTGGTCAGTTTGGCCCGCGACATTGGCGAGCTTGGTGACCTGCCTTCGCGGCACGGCTGGCGCAGCCTTACTCCTTTGCCAGGGGTAGCGGCGTGGACGGATGATTATTCCGATGTGCTCCACGCCATCTTGCGCAAGGGGTTTTCAGAATGATCTTATGAAGGCCGCCGTGTAGCGGTTAATCAACAACGACCTGCACGGTAAGGCCTGAAAAATCGTAAATCGTATTGGAAGGTTTGTGGTTTCGGTCGCGCTGCGGATCGGGAGTTGGCACGTTAGTGACCTCTCGCAGCGTAACGTCCGCATTGCATTTTTCACTGCAGCGGCGGACGAGTTGGGGCCACGACAACCACACCGCGCGAGGGTCTAGCTCGGTGCGAGTATAGTGGGCCATGTAGCGCGAAAGAACCATGAGCATTGGCGGCTGGCTACCCCCTACCCCCTGGATGCCAAGCGCCCTGCAAACCTGGCTACTCGAACGGCCATCCAGCCACCCTGACACGCGCTCGATCCACTCGGTGGCCTTGAGGAGGTTAAGCCTGCGGCTTTCCCTCTCGCGCGTTGAGCGGCCAAAGATGTCAGACCATTTAAGCTGCACAAGAGCAACCGTCCCGTCTCTGAGGTCAATGATTGTGGCATCTACGTCGGTGATGTGGCTCCCGTCACCCCTGCGAAGAACAAATCCGTTCTCAGGTACGAGATACCGGGGCGGCGGAAAGAGCTTTTGGAGGTCAAAGCGGAAGTAATTTTCACGTAGGTCGACCGCGGAATCCCATTCGCGGGGATGACGGTTACGTAATGTGCGCGTCAGGCCGCAAACGGGGTTTAGAAGTCCGCCGAACATGGGCAAAAGTAACCAATCGCCCCCGGCGTCAATGTAAAACGGCGCCGGAATTTCGTGGTGCCTCTGCCAGACGCCGATCGACGATGCATCGAGCATAAAATGCGAGATCGTATCGCCTACTCTGCTCCGCTGCTCGCCCAGTTCTACCCAGACATCCTCAACGTCTTTCTTGAGAGCCGCAACCGTCATCAAATTTCGCAGCATAAGTTCCGGGTGGCGCGTTTTCAACCGCGTAGCATAGGCTAGATGATTGAACACCCTCCCTAGTGCGAACGTGCAAGCACCCCTCCACTCCGCAAAGCGTCGTCCACCAATTACCACGTCGTCGCCGAGCGCCTCAGCTTCGCTGCATGCTAAAACCTCGACTAGCGCGCGATCCTCATAGACGGCGATAAGATCTTCGTGGCCATCATAGCGGATTCCCCACCCGCTCAGGATATTGGACGTGCTGTCGAGCAAATCGACAATTCGCTCTCGGTCGATGCGGTCTCCGACAAGAGCATCAATTCGCTGCTTGGTCTCGTCCCTTAACCAATGTGCAGCATCGACGTCATTTTTCTCTGCGTCATCAGATTGGACGTGCATTGTAATTTTCCGGTCCGCCTCAACCTCGCACCTTGAGATTCCATACCTTTCCAGAGCAGCCAATCGTTGCAGCGAGGCCAGCCTGCCCAGTTCATACAGGAGGCTGTCCATCCAACCCGCAAGCATTTCGTTGCTTGGCATCCAGGGCATGCCCGTACCGCGTTCGGCATGTATTAGGGGCAAGAATAAGCCAAGCGCTGGCGCCACCCCAAAGAGGGCGTACCATTCACGTTCCCAATCGAGATGCTCGGGTGGAAAGAAAGTAACAGAATATGCCGCTTGGTCTGCAGCTCGAACGACCTCAGTGAGGGCTACACGCTCATAGCCCTTCCAGTACTCAAGGGCTATCTTCTGGATTTCTCGCGTTTTCGATTCGAGAATCACCTCAGCAGGGGACATAGCCCCAATAGTGCTGGCTTGTGGCACATAATCAAGTGCTAGTATTAAGATGCCATGCCAAGCGACAACCATTGGGTCGGATCATGGGCGGCTGCGCCGGCGCCAGCGGAAGGCATCGTCGGGTTCAACAACCAGACGATCCGCCTCAATCCGCGCTGCAGCATCGGCGGCGAACGGCTGCGGGTGCGGATCTCGAATGCCTATGGCAATCGCCCGCTGCTCATCGGCGCGGCGACGGTCGCGTTGCGCGACAAGGGCCCGGCGATCGTCGCGGGCACCGGCCGCAAGCTGAGCTTCGGCGGCCGCGACGGGGCCGTCATCGCCGCCGGGGCGGTGCAGTACAGCGACGCGGTCGACTTTGCCGTTCCACCGCTGGCCGATCTCGCGGTCAGTTTCCATCTGCCCGGCGATGTGCCGGCGAATTTCGTCATAACGGGCCGCTACGCCAGGCAGACCAATTACATCTCGCCCCCCGGCAATTACGCCGCCGCGACGGTGATGCCGGTCGGCAATCTGACCGACCAGTGGTTTTTCCTGTGCGGCGTCGACGTGCTCGCACCGGGCGATGCGCTCGGCGTCGTAGCGCTCGGCGACTCGCTGACCGACGGCAACATCTCGACCATCGACGCGTTCTGCCGCTGGCCCGATCAGTTGGCGCGGCGGCTCGTGGCCCGCGCCGGCCGGCCCGTCGGCGTCATGAACAACGGCCTCGGCGGCAACCGCATTCTGCACGACATCCGCGGCGACAGCGGGCTGCGCCGCTTCGACCGCGACGTGCTGGCGCAGCCGGGCGTCAGCCACGTCATTGTCATGCTCGGCACCAACGATCTGCGTAATCGGTGGGCGAAGCCCGAGGAGGAAATCACCGCCGAGCAAGTAATTGCCGGCCTGCAGCAGATGGCGCTGCGCGCGCACGCTGCCGGCATAAAAATCATTGGCGCGACGCTGACACCGTTCGGCAATGAGACCTACATGGCCAATGCCTGGAATCCGACGCGCGAGAAGCACAGGGTCGCGATCAATGCCTGGATCCGGGAGGCCGGCGTGTTCGACGGGGTCGCCGATTTCGACGCCGCGTTGCGCGACCCCGACATCCCGACCCAGATGCGCGCCGTGGACGATTGCGGCGACGGACTGCATCCGAGCGACGCCGGTTACGGCAAGATGGGCGACGCGATCGACCTCGCGCTGTTCGCTTAGAAAGTGATTGCGATTGGACTGATAACGTCGCTCGGATAAAGTCGCGCGTCCGAAAACGATCCGACAGAGGGAGGCCGAGATGGCGCGCGAATGCAAAGGTGAAACCGGCGCGACCGCACGGCCATCGCGACGCAGGCTCGTACAGACAGCCGCAATTGCCTTGACGTCAGGCGCGGCGGCGATGCTTGGTTCCGAACCAGCCGCGGCGCAGGGCGCCGCCGGCAACGCCGATCCGGAGCTCATCCGCCTGCAGAGCGCGCGCCGCATCTTGCTCAAGGGCGGCATCGTGCTCAGCGGCGATCCGCGGGTCGGCGATTTCGCCGCGGCGGACATTTTGATCGAGGACGGCACCATCCGCGAAGTGCGCCCCGGCATCGCCGCGGACGACGCCGCGGTTGTCGACGCCGGCCATCGCATCGTCATTGCCGGCTTCGTCGACACCCACAGCCACTCCTATCAGGGCCTGTTGCGCGATACGCTGCCGAACGGCATCGTCGATCCCGATTACAATCGCGATATCCAGAACAACATCACCTTCCATTACGACCCGGCCGATGCCTATGCGGGCATGCTGGCAACGGCGCTGGCGCTGCTCGACATGGGCACGACCACCATCGTCGACCTGTCGCAGGCTAATCACTCGCCCGAACATTCCGACGCCCTGATCGGCGCGCTGCACGAGGCCGGCATTCGCGCCGTGTTCGGCTATTCGCGCGGCGCCGGCCCGCGCGCGCAATATCCGCAGGACGTCGATCGCCTGCGCCGCCGCTATTTCAGCTCGTCCGACCAATTACTGACGCTGGCGCTCGGCGTGTCGCTCGAGCCGAAAATGTGGGAATTCGCCCGCCAGCAGGGTTTGCGCGCGATCGTGCACATCCGGCTCAACCCCGAGCCGCTGCTGGCGCTCGGCCGCGCCGGCCTCATTCGCCCCGGCGACGAATTCATCCACTGCACCCACCTCAACGAGGCGGCATGGCGGCTGATCAAGGAGTCCGGCGGCTTCACCTCGCATTCGCCGCATGTCGAGATGGCGATGGCGCACGGCATGCCGTCGATCCAGGACGCGCTCGACCACGGCTTGCGGCCATCGCTGAGCTCCGACCATGCCGCCACCGTCGGCCAGGACATGTTCGGCATGATGCGCACGACTTTTTATCTGCAGCGGTTGTTCGTTTTGCAGCGCCGGCGCAACGGCGAGCAGAACACGCCGCCGCTTTTGACCTGCCGCGACGTCCTGGAGTTCGCCACGCTGGCTGGGGCCCGCTGCGCCGCACTCGATGACAAGGTCGGCACGCTGACGCCGGGCAAACAGGCCGACATCGTGGTGTTGCGCGCCGATCGCCTCAATGTCTGGCCGCTCAACAACGCCCCGAGCGCGGTGGTCAACATCATGAATCCCGGCCACGTCGAGGCCGTTTTTGTGGCCGGCAAAGTGAAGAAGTGGCGCGGCCGGCTGGTCGGCGTCGATGCCGACCGCGTGCGGCGCCTGACGGCGGCCGCCCGCGACTCGGTGCTGGCCCGCTCGGGCTTCAGGCTCGACCCCGTCGGCTGACGCTTGAGCGGCGCGGAGAAGTCTTTTATTTTCGACGCGATCTTCTTCGCGGTAAAGGATCGGGGGCACCGCTGATCCATGCGGTGGTTGCGACGCCTGTTTTCGGGCCTGCAGGGCGCCTTGATGGCAAACGGAAGCAAGCCGTGGCTTGAACTGTTCGGCCGCTGCACGCGCGGTCATCGTGCGCGCCTTATCTACTACGATCAGGCCGGACGCCACCAGGAGCCATGGGCACACTCGTTCGTATTTGGCGCAGGCAGCGACGGCAGCGTCAATGTGTACCGGGTAACTTGTCCGCAATGCGGCGAGGAGTACACGACCACCGACCGTGATGCAGAACGGGACGAATCATAGCCGCACCTACAGTCATCTACGACCTGCAGTCGGAAAGCTTGGCGGAGAGGGCCATGCCGGCGGATTCCCTTCTAACGCACTATCCAGTGGCGGCTTCAAATCTCTTCCTGATGACCAGTTTTGCCGAGACCGAGCATCATCGTGAGATTTCCGAGGCTGTTAAGGCTGCGGTCAATGCCTTCGGGCTGGAGTTCATCAGAGCCGACGATAGCAACGTCGAGGGTAATAACCTGTGGCAAAAGGTCGAGCTGTGCATGGCGGCCTGCGAATACGGCATCGCGGTGTTCGATCAGATCGACAAGCCTGAATTCAACGCGAACGTCTGCCTCGAGCTTGGTTACATGCTGGGACTGCAGCGACAATGCCTGCTGCTGAAGGAAAAACAGCTGCCGTCGCTGATAGCCGATCTCGGCGGTTTTCTTTACAAGCAGTTCGACGCCGAGAACATCACCGTGTCAATACTCGGAGAAATCGCCAGGTGGCTGCAGGAAATCGGCGTCAGAAAGGCCAGCAAAGAGCGACTTATTGTGTTTGTCAGCGGTGGCGGCACGTGTCGATGCGCGATGTCGAAGGCTATAGCCCGACATCTACTACTTGCCAGCCCCAAATTTGGAAAATTCCGCATCGAATCTCGCGCCGCATTTGATCCATCGCGAGCGAGCGCGACACGCGCTGCGACCATGGTAGTAAAGGAAACTCTCGGTGAAGATTTACTCGGCGATCATCGGCCACGGCGGATAGGCGTCGGCTTTCTTTATGAAGCTGACTTGATTCTCGCAACGGATGCCGGTGTTCTGAACAGGGTGCGTCAACTCCATGAATCCTATCCCGGTACGGAGCGCGACAAAGTGACCGTCGAGGCGGAGATTCGGCGAAAATCGCATCTGCTGACGGAGTTCTTCGGCTCTACCGGCAACATCGTCGACCCATGGCCCGATATCGGCGATGAAGCTTCGCTCATCAAATACAGGACCTGCATGGCCACCCTGCAGGGCCTCATCGAACCAAACGTGCAAAAATTACAAGAGCCGCGGCCGCTTTCACCGCCGATCGCCTTCGGTACGGCGACACTGGCCGGATAGGCAAGGCCTGCATCAGAATGCAACGACCCACGACTTCACGCGCGATCCGACTCCACCGCGGATGTGGGCGGGATATTTGAACACGCACCTGTGGCGGCGAGCGACATTCATCGGTGTGAGACGCGCGCGGAAATCGGCCGAGGTGGCGAGGCTCATTGCCCAAGGCGAACAATCGGGCTTCGTGTCGGTGCGCGATCTGTACGACCTCCATATCGGACTCTGCATCATCACCCGTTTTTGCGGCGAGTTCGCCGAACCCAGCTCGGCGGCCGAGCTGGACCACATCGTGCTGGTCCTCGCGTTCCTCGACCGGGTCCCTGTCGCAACGTTGAAGACGCAGAACTGGTACCTGCTCGATCACCAATGCAGCGGTCTACTTTGCCACGCGAAGCTCATGGTCGCGCTGCCCCTGCGGCCGAAGCCAGAACGCCGGCACGGGCTGCTCGCCCTGGCGCGCCGATACTTCGGAAGCAATATCGGCTGGTACGACCTCGAGGCGGATTCGCTCGCCGAGTTTCGCGCCAGGCTTGACGAGCTCGGCCTGCCCAGCAGCGTGCCGGCGTCACAGATCTACGAGGCGCTTTATCCTGGCGATGCGACTCAGGAGGCGCTCGATCGTCTGGTGATCGATCCCCCTGATCTCGGCGTTGTTACGGGCGGCCATCCTGAATCGGCGGTCATCTGCGTTCTAGCGCCCAACAGCGATTGACGGCGCCGGCAATTATGCCTTTGCACGCGCTGTCGTCGCCGGTATCGTGGCGGTCGTGATTGCGATCCTCACCGCGCTCGGTCCCGAAGCCCGCGGCGTCGCCTTCGGCGGCGCGCGGGTCGAGGCGACGGCACGTGTGCGAGCCCGCTCTGTCGGCTGACCTGCACCGCAAGATGCCGGGCGGGGAAACCGAGACCATAGCCGACGCTCAAGCGCCGCCGCGCGTGGTCGAGACCGCGCTGTCCGGCTACGAGCTGCTCAACGACCCGCTGCTCAACAAGGGCACCGCGTTCACGCAAGCCGAGCGCGAAGAGTTCGAGCTGCACGGGCTGCTGCCGCCGCACGTCGCCACGCTCGATTGGCAGGTGCGGCGGCGGCTCGACGCGTTCCGCGGCCAAAGCAACGATCTGCAGAAATATGTTTTCCTACGCGGCCTGCAGGATTCCAACGAGACGCTGTTCTACGCGCTGTTGACCCGCAACATCGAAGAGATGATGCCGATCGTCTACACGCCGACGGTCGGGCTGGGCTGCCAGGAGTTCAGCCGCATCTTTCGCAAGCCGCGCGGGCTGTTTTTGAGCTTGCCACTGCAAGACCGCATCGCCGGCATTCTCAGTCATCGGCGGTACGACGCCGTCGAGGCGATCGTGGTCAGCGACGGCGAGCGCATTCTCGGCCTTGGCGATCAGGGCGCCGCCGGCATGGGCATCCCGATCGGCAAGCTGTCGCTCTACACCGCCTGCGCCGGCCTGCATCCTTCGACCACCTTGCCGGTCCTGCTCGACGTCGGCACCGACAATCCGGCCCATCGCAACGATCCGCTCTACATCGGCTGGCGCCACGAGCGCGTGCGCGGCGAAGCCTATGACGATCTGGTCGAGACGTTCGCCGAGGCGGTGCAGGCGCGCTGGCCGCACGTGCTGCTGCACTGGGAGGATTTTGCGCTCGGCAATGCCAATCGGCTGTTGGCGCGCTATCGCGACCGGCTCTGCTCGTACAACGACGATATTCAGGGCACCGCGGCGGTCGCGGTCGGCACGCTCTTGAGCGCGGTCAATGTCACCGGCGAAGGGTTGGCGCGCCAGCGCATTGCCGTGCTCGGCGCCGGCTCGGCCGGCACCGGAATTTGCGCGCTGTTGTGGCGCGCCATGATCGAAGACGGCTTGAGCGAAGCCGAGGCCCGCGCCCGGTTTTATCTGGTCGATCGCGACGGCCTATTGGTCGACGGCATGGCCGGCCTGCAGCCGTTCCAGGCGCCGTTCGCGCAAAGCCGCGCGCGGCTCGCCGGCTGGACGCTGCAGGCGCCGCAGCGCATCGGTCTTGCCGATGTGATCGCCAATGCGCATCCGACCGTGCTGATCGGCACCTCGGGCCAGCCGCACGCCTTTACCGAGCCGATGGTGCGCGAGATGGCGGCCCATGTGCGCCGGCCGATCATCTTTCCGCTGTCCAATCCGACGCAGCGCAGCGAAGCGACGCCGCAAGACCTTCAGGCCTGGACCGAGGGCCGCGCCATCATCAGCACCGGCAGCCCCTTTCCTGCCCTGCGCCGCAACGGCCGCGACATGCGCGTCGACCAGACCAACAACGCCTATGTGTATCCGGGCATCGGACTCGGCGCGATCGCGGTGCATGCGCGCCGCATCTCCGATGCGATGTTTCTCGCCGCCGCGCGCGTCGTCGCCGAACTGTCGCCGGCCCGCCACGATCCTGACGCCAACCTGCTGCCGCCGCTGGTCGAGCTGCGCAAGATCTCGTTTCAGGTCGCCGTCGCAGTCGCCGCGCAGGCGATTGCCGAAGGGCTCGCGGAGCCGCTGTCCGATGAAAACATCGCCGGCGCGGTGCGCGCTAAAATGTGGGAGCCGGTTTACGCGACGTACCGGCGGCTCACATAACGCCGTTTCCCGGATGCGGTGCAGCGCGAAGCGGTGCACCGCATCCGGGATCGTTCCAAACTCGGAGTTTGTAACGATCCCGCGTCTGCAGCGCATCACTTCGCTGCGCTTCGTGCTGCGCGGCGCGCGGGAAACGCTGGGCAATTATCGGGGCCTACCCCGCGACCGCCGCCTTCGCCGCGACGACGAAAATCCGTTGCAGCACGTCGCGCTCGATCGGCTTCTGCAGCACCGGCACGTTGCGGAAGCGCGCGTCGACGCTTTCGGCGTCGTAGCCGGTGACGAACACGAACGGCACGCCGCGGGCGCTGAGCGTTTCGGCGATCGGATAGACCGCGCCGTCGCCGAGATTGATGTCGAGCACCGCGGCTTCGAAATTGCCGTCCTTCGCCCGCGCCGCCGCTTCGGTGGCGGTGGAGATCGGGCCGATGACCTGATAGCCGAAATCGCCGAGGCATTCCTGGATCATCATGGCGACCAGCGCCTCGTCCTCCACCAGAAGCACGCGTGGGCGGCCGGTGACCTTCAGTCCGGCGCCGCCTCCGTTGAGGCTCGCGAGCCGCGGCGCCGCGGTAAACTCCCGCACCGTCATGGCGTCGCGGCGTGGGATCGAGAAGCTGCAGTGCAGGCCCTTCGGATCCCAGTCGAACGTGGCCTCGCCGCTGAGCTGCTGTTCGATGCTGGCGCGGATGACGCGCAGCCCGAAGCTGCGCGACGTCGGCGGCGTAATCGGCGGCCCGCCGCTTTCGTTCCATTGCAGCACCAGCGCATCCGGACGCAATTGCCAGGTCACGCCAAGCTTGCCGTTGATCGACGACAGCGCACCGTGCTTGGCGGCATTGGTGGCGAGCTCGTGTAGCGCCAGCGCCAAACCCTGCGCGGTCGAAGGCTCGAGCGATACGTCCGGCCCGCCCATGCCGACCTTGTCGCCGCTGCGATACGGCGCCAGCTCCTCGGCCACCAGCGTGGCGAGATCGGCGCCTTGCCAGCGCGAATCCGAAAGCAGCGTATGGGCGCGCGCCAATGCCTTGATGCGACCTTCGATCGCCGCGACGTAATCGTCGACGCTCTTGGCGCGCGTCAGCCGGATGATGGATTGGATCACGGCAAGCGCGTTGCGCGCCCGGTGGTCGACTTCGCGCGCCAGCAAGGTTTGGCGCTCCTCGGCTTCCTTGCGATCGGTAATGTCGATGGTGACGCCGCTGATGCGCACGACGTGTCCCTGGGGATCGACGCTGGCGGCGGCGGTGCCGGTGCACCAGCGCGTTTCGCCGTTCGGCCGAATGACCCGGAACTCGGTCTGCTGCGTACGCGCGCTCTTCGACATGCGCTCGAACATTTGCTGCAGCGCGTCCCAGTCCTGCGGATGCACCAGACCGCGGATGTTGTCGACGTCGGGCGTGAAACGATGCGGGTCGACGCCGAAAATGCGATGCTGGCCCTCATCCCATTTCAGTTCTCGGCGGCCGACCTCCCATTCCCAGGAGCCCATCTGGCCGGCGGCCAGCGCCAGGCTGCGGCCCTGCTCGCTCTGCAACAGCCGGGCGGTCGAGGCTTCGAGTTCCGCGGTGCGTTCGGCGACGCGGCGCTCCAGCTCGACGTTCATCTTTTCGAGCTGCCGGGTCTTGCGGAAAAGTTCGGCAAAGACCCGCACCTTGGCGCGCAGCAGGTCGGGCACTACCGGCACCGGCACGTAATCAACCGCGCCGAGCTCATAACCGCGCAGCCGGTCGACGTCCTCGACCTGGATCGCCGAGATGAAGATGATCGCCGTTTTCTGAAAACGCGGATGCTCGCGGATCATCTCGGCGAGCTGGAAGCCGTCGAGTTCCGGCATGCAGACGTCGACCAAGACCACCGCGACGTCGTTCTTGAGGAGAAACGTCAACGCCTCACGCGCCGAGGACGCCTTCACCAGGTTTTCGTTGAGCTCGCCCAAGATGACTTCGTAGGCGAGCAGCTTTTCCGGCTGATCGTCGACCAGAAGGACGTTGACTTTGTCGGACATGGCATCGGTCCTAGCGATGGAGCCACATCCGCAGGGCGGACAGCAGCTGTTCGGTATTGACCGGCTTGGCGAGATAATCGGAAGCGCCCGCCTCCAGGCACTTCTCGCGGTCGCCCTTCATCGCCTTGGCGGTCAGCGCAATGATCGGCAGGCGGCGGTAGGCCTTGTCCTGCCGGATCATCTCGATGGTCTGATAGCCGTCCATTTCGGGCATCATGATGTCCATGAGCACGATGGCAAGCGACGGCGTCTCCTCGATCAGCTTGATCGCCTCGCGCCCGGTGGTCGCCGTCAGCACGTTCATGCCGCGACGTTCCAGGACGCTGGCCAGCGCGAAGATGTTGCGCGGGTCGTCGTCGACCAGGAGCACCGTGCGGCCCACCAGATCCTCGTCCGAGGAGTTGAGCTGCTCCAGCATGTGCTGCTTTTCGGGCGGCAGGTCGGTGATGACACGGTGCAGGAACAGCGCCGTCTCGTTAAGGAGCCGCTCCGGCGATTCCACGCCCTTGACCACGATGCTGCGCGCCATGGTGTGCAGCTGCGCGTCTTCCTCCGCCGACAGCTCGCGGCCAGTGAACACCACGACCGGAACGTCGGCCAACGAGCGGTCGGCGCGCATGCGCTCGAGCACCTCGAAGCCCGACATGTCGGGCAGCTTGAGGTCGAGCACCACGCAATCGCACGGCCGCTCCTTGAGGATCGACAGCGCCTGCTCGCCGGTTTGCGCATCGACGATTTCGATGTCGTCGGCGCCGAGCAACTCCTGAATGCCCATCTGTTCGGCGGGATTGTCCTCGATCACCAACAGGCGCTTGCGCCGCGGCTGGGTGAAGTCCTTGATGCGCGACAGCGCCTCGGCGATGCCCTGGCGCGTCGTCGGCTTGGTCACGAACGAGAAGGCGCCGCGGGCAAGGCCGTGCTGGCGGTCTTCGTCGAGCGTGACGATCTGCACCGGAATGTGCCGGGTCAGCGGGTTCTGCTTGAGCTGGCTGAGCACGTTCCAGCCCAGCATGTCGGGCAGAAACACGTCGAGCGACACCGCGTTCGGCTGATACTGCTTGGCGAGATCGATCGCATCGTCGCCGCGCATCGCCAAGAGGGCCTTGAAGCCCTTGTCGCGGGCCAGGTCGAGCAGGATGCGGGCGTAATGCGGATCGTCCTCGACGATCAGCAGGATCGGATCGCCCGGCTGGATGTTGGCCCGATCGTCCGGGATCGGCTCGACCGTGCGCTCCGGAACGATATGCACGCCGACCAGCTGCGCGGCCGGCAATGCGGCGCCGACAGCCGCGTGCAACGGCACGCTCGGCCCGACATACTTGATCGGCAGATAGAGCGTGAAGGTCGACCCCGAGCCGGGCAAGCTGCGCAGGTGGATTTCGCCGCCGAGCAGGTTTGCCAGTTCGCGGCTGATCGCCAGTCCCAGGCCGGTGCCGCCGTATTTGCGACTGGTCGAGGCGTCGGCCTGCTGGAATGCCTCGAAGATGATCTTCTGCTTCTCCGCCGGAATGCCGATGCCGGTATCGGTGACTTCGAATGCGACCACCGCCGGCGACTGGCCGAGCACCGGATGATCGCCGCTCCAGCCGCCCAATGCGGCGCTGACATTGAGCCGGACGCCGCCCTGCGCGGTGAACTTGAAGGCGTTCGACAAGAGGTTCTTCAAGACCTGCTGCAGGCGTTTGGAGTCGGTGAAGATGCTGCGTCCGAGATTCGGATCGAGATGCACCTCGAACGACAGCTTTCGCGCCTCGGCCTCGAGACGGAACGGCCGCGCCACCGCGTCAAGCACGTTGGCGAAGAACACATCCTCGGCATCGACATTGACCGTGCCGGATTCGATCTTCGACAGGTCGAGGATGTCGCTGATGAGGTTGAGGAGGTCGGTGCCGGCGCCGTGGATGGTCTTGGCGAATTCGACCTGTTTGTCCGAAAGGTTGCCTTCCGGATTATCGGACAGCTGCTGGCCGAGGATGAGGATCGAGTTGAGCGGTGTGCGCAGCTCGTGCGACATGTTGGCCAGGAATTCCGACTTGTACTTCGATGTCAGCGCCAGCTCGGTCGCCTTCTCCTCCAGGGCGCGGCGGGCCTGCTCGATTTCCTGGTTCTTGCGCTCGACCTCGACGTTGCGCTCGGCAAGCTGCTGCGCCTGCTGCTTGAGCTGTTCGTTGGTTTCCTGCAGCTCCTTCTGCTGCGTCTGCAAAACCTCGGCGAGCTGCTGCGACTGCTTGAGCAGGCCTTCAGTCTGCATCGTCGCCTCGATCGAGTTGAGCACGATGCCGATCGAGGTGGTGAGCTGTTCGAGGAACATGGTCTGCAAGGTGGTGAACTCGTGGATCGAGGCGAGCTCGATCACCGCCTTGACCTGGTTCTCGAACTGCACCGGCAGCACGAAAATGTTGCGCGGCTTCGCCTTGAACAGTGCCGAGCCGATCGGCACCGCGTCGTCGGGCATGTCGGTGATCAGCAAGCGGCGCCGGTCGAGCGCGCACTGGCCGACCAGGCCTTCACCCATGCTCAGCGACTGCGCATGGCCGGCGGTACTGTCGTCCGCGTAGGCCGACAACAGCTTGAGTTCCTGCTCGCCCTCGGCTTCGACCTGGTAGATGACGCCCTGGTGGGCGTTGACCAGCGGGGTGAGCTCGGAGAGCAGGAGCCGGCCGACCGTCGTCAGGTCGCGCTGGCCTTGCAGCATGTTGGTGAATTTCGCCAGGTTCGTCTTCAGCCAATCCTGCTCGGTGTTGCGGTCGGTGGTGAGCCGCAGGTTGTCGATCATGGTGTTGATGTTGTCTTTCAGCTCGGCCACCTCCCCGCGCGCTTCGACCTGGATCGACCGCGTCAGGTCGCCCTTGGTCACCGCGGTGGCGACCTCGGCGATGGCGCGGACCTGGGTGGTCAGGTTGGCGGCCAGCAGGTTGACGTTGCCGGTCAAATCCTTCCAGGTGCCGGCGGCGCCGGGCACGTTGGCCTGGCCGCCGAGCCGGCCTTCGACGCCGACTTCGCGCGCCACCGTGGTCACCTGATCGGCGAAGGTGGCGAGCGTGTCGATCATGTTGTTGATGGTCTCGGCGAGCGCCGCGACCTCGCCTTTCGACTTCACCACCAGATTCTGCCGCAGGTCGCCGGTGGCGACCGCGGTCACTACCTTGACGATGCCGCGCACCTGTTCGGTCAGGTTGGCGGCCATGACGTTGACGGTATCGGTGAGGTCCTTCCAGGTGCCGGCGACGCCGGAGACCTGCGCCTGGCCGCCGAGCAGTCCTTCGGTGCCGACCTCGCGGGCGACGCGGGTGACTTCCGAGGCGAAGGCGTTGAGCTGATCCACCATGGTGTTGATGGTGTTTTTCAGCTCCAGAATCTCGCCCTTCACGTCGACCGTGATCTTGCGCGACAGGTCGCCGCGCGCCACCGCGGTGGTCACCTCGGCGATGTTGCGCACCTGCGTGGTGAGGTTCGCCGCCAGCAGGTTGACGTTGTCGGTGAGGTCCTTCCAGGTGCCGGCGACGCCGGGCACCACGGCCTGGCCGCCGAGCCGGCCGTCGGTGCCGACCTCGCGCGCCACGCGGGTCACTTCGGCGGCGAACGAGCGCAGCTGCTCGACCATGGTGTTGAGCGTGTCCTTGAGCAGCAGCATCTCGCCGCGCACGTCCACCGTGATCTTCTTCGACAGGTCGCCGCCGGCGATGGCGGTCGCCACCTCGGCGATGTTGCGCACCTGCGCGGTGAGGTTCGAGGCCATGAAGTTGACGTTGTCGGTGAGGTCCTTCCAGGTGCCGGCGACGCCGGGCACGCCGGCCTGACCGCCGAGCTTGCCCTCGGTGCCGACCTCGCGGGCGACGCGGGTCACTTCCGAAGCAAAGGCGTTGAGCTGATCCACCATGGTGTTGATGGTGTTTTTCAGCTCCAGAATTTCGCCCTTCACGTCGACCGTGATCTTGCGCGACAAGTCGCCGCGCGCCACGGCGGTGGTCACCTCGGCGATGTTGCGGACCTGAGCCGTCAGGTTGCCGGCCATCGAATTGACCGAGTCGGTCAAGTCCTTCCAGGTGCCGGCAACGCCGGGCACGTTGGCCTGGCCGCCGAGCCGGCCTTCGGTGCCGACCTCGCGGGCGACGCGCGTCACCTCGCCGGCGAAGCGGTTGAGCTGATCGACCATGGTGTTGAGGGTCTCTTTCAGCTGCAAAATTTCGCCGCGCACGTCGACGGTGATCTTGCGCGACAGGTCGCCGCCGGCGATGGCGGTCGCCACTTCGGCGATGTTGCGGACCTGGCCGGTGAGGTTCGAGGCCATCGAGTTGACCGAGTCGGTCAAGTCCTTCCAGGTGCCGCCGACGCCGGGCACGTTGGCCTGGCCGCCGAGCTTGCCTTCGGTGCCGACCTCGCGGGCGACGCGCGTCACCTCGGCGGCAAAGGCGTTGAGCTGATCGACCATGGTGTTGAGCGTATCTTTCAGCTCCAGAATCTCGCCGCGCACGTCAACCGTGATTTTGCGCGATAGGTCGCCGCGGGCCACCGCGGTCGCGACCTCGGCGATGTTGCGGACCTGGCCGGTGAGGTTCGAGGCCATCGAGTTGACCGAGTCGGTCAAGTCCTTCCAGGTGCCGGCGACGCCGCGCACCATGGCCTGACCGCCGAGCTTGCCTTCGGTGCCGACCTCGCGGGCGACGCGCGTCACCTCGCCGGCAAACGCGTTGAGCTGGTCCACCATGGTGTTGATAGTGTCTTTGAGCTCCAGAATTTCGCCGCGCACGTCGACCGTGATCTTCTTCGACAAGTCGCCGCTGGCGATGGCGGTCGACACTTCGGCGATGTTGCGGACCTGGGCGGTGAGGTTCGAGGCCATCGAATTCACCGAGTCGGTCAAGTCCTTCCAGGTGCCGGCGACGCCGAGCACGTTGGCCTGGCCGCCGAGCCGGCCTTCGGTGCCGACCTCGCGCGCCACGCGCGTCACCTCGCCGGCGAACGCGTTGAGCTGATCGACCATCGTGTTGATGGTCTCTTTGAGCTGCAGGATTTCGCCGGAGACGTTGACGGTGATCTTCTTCGACAGGTCGCCGCCGGCGATGGCGGTGGCGACGTCGGCGATGTTGCGGACCTGCGCGGTCAGGTTGCCGGCCATGAAGTTGACGCTGTCGGTCAAGTCCTTCCAGGTGCCGGCGACGCCCGGCACCACGGCCTGGCCGCCGAGCTTGCCTTCGGTGCCGACCTCGCGGGCGACGCGGGTGACTTCCGAGGCGAAGCCGTTGAGCTGGTCCACCATGGTGTTGATGGTGTCTTTCAGCTCCAGAATTTCGCCGCGCACGTCGACGGTGATCTTGCGCGACAGGTCGCCGCGCGCCACCGCGGTGGTGACGTGGGCGATGTTGCGGACCTGGTCGGTCAGGTTGCCGCACATGGCGTTGACCGAGTCGGTCAGATCCTTCCAGGTGCCGGCAACGCCCGGCACGATGGCCTGGCCGCCGAGCTTGCCGTCGGTGCCGACCTCGCGGGCGACGCGGGTCACTTCGGAGGCGAACGAGCGCAGCTGGTCGACCATCGTGTTGATGGCTTCCTTGAGCTGCAGGATTTCGCCGCGCACGTCGACCGTAATCTTCTTCGACAGGTCGCCGTTCGCCACCGCGATGGTCACCTCGGCGATGTTGCGGACCTGCGCGGTAAGGTTCGACGCCATCGAGTTGACGCTCTCGGTGAGGTCCTTCCACACGCCGGTGACATCGGCGATCTGGGCTTGGCCGCCGAGCTTGCCCTCGGTGCCGACCTCGCGGGCGACGCGGGTGACTTCCGAAGTGAACACGCTGAGCTGCTTGATCATCGCATTGACGATTTCGGCCGAGCGCAGGAACTCGCCCTTGAGCGGCCGGCCGTCGACGTCGAGGCTGACGGTGCGCAGCAGGTCGCCCTGCGCCACCGCGGCGATGGCGCGGGTCACTTCCGTGGTCGGCCACAGCAGATCGTCGATCAGCGCGTTGACCGAAGACTCCATGCCGCCCCAGGCGCCGTCCGACAGACCAAGCCGCACGCGCTGCCGGGTGCGGCCCTCGCGGCCGACGACCTGGCCGACGTGCTCGAGTTCCTTGGCCATGCGCTGGTTGGTGCTGACGATCTCGTTGAACGTGTCGGCGATCTTGCCCATCAGCCCGACGCGGTCGCCGGCCATGCGCACCGAAAAGTCGCCGACCCGCATCGCCTGCAGGGCATGGAGAAGTTCGGTCAGGCCATGGGCGTCGCCGTTGAGGGCGTGGTCGACGCCTTGCGGCACTGCAGCATGAACGCCCGTACCGTTGGTCGAACCGACGACTTCTTCAGGGGCTTGCATGGGAATCTCCACGGCCCGGTTCCGGGCTCAAAGGCAAATGGCGGCAAGGCACGCTGGGACTGGCGGCCGGCACTGCGGATCGGGGTTCAAATCGGGGGAACGAGCCGGCAGCTGCGACAAGCCGCGCGAACGGCAACGGCCATTCGCCAGACCATTCGCCCATGGCACATCGCCGCCCGAAAGGACGGCGCGCCGCGGACTGCCGCTGTAAAGCCGAGCCGGGATGCCCCTCACGCCTCGACCCCGATCTTTTGTGCCATGACGCCAAACGCCGACACGTAGCTATGGTTCCGGCCGAAAAAGCTTTTTTCCAAAAAATTTCCCGCGGTGGCCGGCCCGCCCCTGGCCCGACCACGGCTCGTGGCAAAAGGCCGCTTGGCAGAGTTCCCCGACCAACTATAGTCGCCTCGCCCAGCTGCTGCTCGACACCGATGGGCCAATCATCCGACCACAGACCGAGGGAGGGGGAACCCATGCTTCAATTACGCCTGTCCGTATGCCGGCCCGCGACCGGCCCGGCGCTTGCGCTGGCGGCCGCACTGGCTTGGCTTGCACCGAGCGTCCCCGCCGGCGCCGCCGAAGTGGTGATGAAGTTTGGCACCGCGACCATGAACGAGGGCCAACATCAGTTCCTAAAATTCTACAAGGAGGAGGTGGAAAAGGCGTCGGGCGGCCGCATCGAGGTCCAGATCTATCCGAACAGCCAGCTCGGCCCGATCCCGCGCGAGATCGAAGGCGTCCAGCTCGGCACTATCCAGGGCTATATCGGCCCGGTGGATTTTTTCGTCGGCGTCGATCCGCGCTTCGGCGTGTTCAGCGCGCCGATGGTGTTCCGCGATGAAGCCAACGCCGCCGCCACGGTGGCGGACCCGGCGGTGCAGAAGGCGATGTTCGACCTTGTTGCGCCCAAGCGCATGGTCGGCATCGCCACGCTTGGGCTCGGCGCCTCCGACTACGGCGCCAAAAAGCCGATCCTTCGGCTGACCGATTTCGCCGGCAAGAAGCTGCGCATCAACGGCACCGAGCTGGAGCGGCAGAAGATGGCCAAGCTCGGCGCCACCGGCATCGGTATGCCATTGTCCGAAGTTGTGCCGGCGCTCGACCAGGGCACCATCGACGGCACCATCAGCGGCATCTCGATCTTCGTCGCTTTCAAGATGAACGATCTGCTCAAGACGCTGACCGTTACCAACGACACCTTCATCAACTCGATCGCCGTCGTGTCAAAGCCGTGGCTCGACAAACTGCCGCCCGATCTGCAGAAGGTCGTGCTCGACAGCGGCGCCGCGGTGCAGGGCAAGACCCAGCAATGGGAATTCGAGTTCTCCAAGAAATTGGAAGGCGATTGGACCGCGCTCGGCGGCTCGGTGCACAAGCTGCCCGCCGACGACCTCGCCAAGCTGAAGACGCTGCTCGCACCCGTCGCCGACGACGTCACCAAGGGCCAGCCCGCCGTGCACGACATGCTGCAAATGGTCCGCGACGCGGCGGCGAAGCACTGACTCGCTTGCGCAAATTCTAAACCTCATCCTGAGGCGCCCGCGCGCAGCGCGGGCCTCGAAGGATGAGGCCGATGCGCCCGGGCCTACATCCTTCGAGGCTCGACGCTTGGCGCCGAGCGCCTCAGGATGAGGGATTTTGATAATGCAAGCCACCTTGCTCCGCTGGGTCGAGGCGCTGATGGCCGCGTTGCGCATCGCCGCCGGCGCCATGCTGGTCGCCAGCGTCTGCATCAATTTCTTCAACATCATCGGCCGCTACGTGTTTTCGGTCTCGCTGTCGTGGGCCGAGGAGACCATGCTGTTTCTGATGATCGGCAGCGTGTTTTTGGCCGCCGGCCCGGTCGGCTATCTCGGCCGCCACATCCGCATGGACGTGGTGGTGCTGCTGTTGCCGCCGACGGCGCGCAAAAGCTTCGAGATCTTTTCGGACGTGGTGACGGCCGCCACCTGCATCATGCTGGCCTGGTTCGCCTGGCCGGTGGTCTCGATGCTGGCCGAACTCGATCAGCGCAGCGACACCGCCAACATCCCGCTGGCGTTGCCGCAAGCGGCGCTGCCGATCGGTCTTCTCCTGATGGCTTTCCTGATCGTGGTGCGTCTGATCGTGCACGGCGTGCCGCACGCCCAATCCGAGACGCGTGAGGGCTCCGGCCACTGAGCGGAAGCCCCATGGCGGCAATCTTCGTTTATTTCATCCTGCCGGCACTCCTGCTGATCCTCGGGCTGCCGATTTTTGTCGTGCTGACGCTGACCGCGACGGCGGCGATCGTGTTCGTCGCCCACGTGCCGACCGACGCGATCCAGACCGCGATGTTCGGCAGCCTCGACAATTTCCCGCTGCTCGCGGTGCCGTTCTTCGTGCTCGCCGGCGAAATCATGGGCCGCGGCGGTATCGCCAATCGCGTCGTCAACTGGGTGGTGTCGCTGATTGGCGGCATCCGCGGCTCGCTTGCGGTGACCACCGTGGCGTCGTCGGAGCTGTTCGGCGCCATGGCGCATACGTCGGTCGGCACCGTGGTCGCCATTGGCAGGCTGTTGTTTCCGTCGCTCACCAAGCATGGCTACAACGAGCGCTTCGCCGTCAGTCTCATCACTTCGTCGGGCGCGGTCGCGGTGATCATCCCGCCGTCGATCTCGATGATCCTCTACGCCATGACGGCGCAGGTCTCGGCGATCCAGCTGTTTACCGCCGGCATCCTGCCGAGCCTGCTGATCGGCGTGATCGACGCCGTCTACGTGCTCGTCTATTCGCGCGTCAAAGCGGTGCCGCTCACCGACAAAGCGCGCTGGAAAAACATCTGGGCCTCGACCAAGGAGGCGAGTTGGGCGATCGGCACCATCGTGGTGATTTTCGGCGGCATTTATGGCGGCGTGTTCACGCCGACCGAGGCCGCGGGCGTCGCCGTGGTCTATTCGCTGTTCGTCGCCATGTTCATCTACCGCGAGATCGGGCTTGCCGAGCTGTGGCAGGTCATCGTCAACTCAATTTATCTGATCGCGCAGATTCTGATCATCGTCACCGGCGCCGGCATCTATTCCTGGCTGATGACGACGAGCGGCATCCCGCAGCAGCTGATCGGCGGCATCGAGGGGCTGCACCTGCCCGGCTGGCAGATGCTGCTGTTCGTCAATCTCGGGCTCTTGGTCGCCGGCAGCTTTCTCGAACCGCCGGCCGCGATCCTCATTCTCACGCCGCTCTTGCTGCCGGTCGTCGCCACCGCCGGCATCAACCCGATCCACTTCGGCATCATCATGGCGGTCAATCTCAGCATCGGCCTCTACATGCCGCCGTTCGGATTGAACCTGTTCGCGGCGCGCGCCATCTTCAACGTGCCGATGGGCACCATCTATCGCGGCGTGCTGCCGTTCGTCGTCGTCAACTTCGTCGCGCTGCTGATGATCACGTATCTGCCATCGATCTCGATGGTGCTGCTGCGGCTCGGGCACTAAGGATCGATGTTTCCCGGGCGCGGCGCAGCATACCGGGGTCCGCGCTTCGCGCGGCCCGGGGACAAGCTTGCCCTCGGGCGCACAATGGCGCGACCCGAGGGTGGTGCGCTGCAGACCCGGGATCGTTACCGAACTCCGAGCTTGAGACGATCCCGGATCAGCGGTGCACCGACATAGCGTGTCGAAGACGCGCGTAAACGCGCTTCTGGCGCTGCACCGCATCCGGGAAACAGCGTTGTCAATGCGGGCTCATCCGCGCCGAGGCCGGATGGCCGGGGACTTTGAAGCGCTTGCCGGTATCGGTCACGTTGGTGCCGTTGACGCGCAGGATGGAAAAATCCTGGTCGATGTAATTGCCGACATAGATATAGCGGCCGTCCGGCGTGAACATGATCGCTTCCGGCAGGCCGCCGACCTCGATGTCCTTGAGCTTCGTCACCTTGTTGCCGTTGACGCGCAGGATCGTGGCAAGGCCGTGCGGGTGGTAGAACCAGTCCTGCTTGCTCTTGTTGGAGCCGAGCGCCACCGCGGTCGCCGCCAGATCGCCTTTCGGGCTGAACGCCAGGCCTTCCGGGCTGTCCGGCACCGTGACGTGGTCGATGACATGCGCCGGCTGCTTGAGGTCGATGACGCTCACGGTGTCGACATTGCCGTCCGAAGAGCCGGCAAGACCGTTGTCGGCCGTCAGCGCGATCGCGCCGTTCGGCGAGGCCACGACGTTGTAGGGAAAAATTCCGGTCAGCATGTCCTGCTTGGCATAGGTCACCTTGTCGCCGGCCACCTCGAGCAGCGCCACCTTGTTGGCCACGTTCTTGGCTACGAGCGCGCGCTTGCCGTCAGGCGTGAACACCACGGCCGCGACTTCATCGCCCATCGGCACGGTGTCGATGATTTTCACGTCGGTGCCATGGATCGACAGCACGCTGATCGATTTATCGGCGCGATTGGCGACCAGCGCCAGATTGCCGGCCGGATTGATGCTCAGCCCCGACGGCTGCTTGCCGCCGGTGAGCGTGGCGATGAGTTTTGCGGGGTTCGCTTTCAGATCGATGACGTAGATCTTGTCATCCGGCACATTTTTGAGCGTGCCGTTGTCGTTCACGACGTTTATGGAATCCGCCACGATGGCGATCGAGCCGGTCGGATCGATGTCGAGATTGACCGGCGGCCCGATCACCGAGTTCTTCAGCGGCAGATTGGCGACGATTTTCGGATTGAGCGGATTGGCGAGATCGACGATCAGCACCGAATCCTTGCCGACCGGCGACAGCACGACCTTGCCGGTGTCGTCCCAGATCAGCTTCTCATCGTTGCCGACGATCATGAACGGCGCCGCCTGCGCGGCGATCGCGCCGCCGGCCAGCACCGCTGTGGCACAACATAGATTCGCAATGACACGCGATATCATGATTTCCTCCCCCGGTTTTCCTGCCGGTCTCGCCCGCAGGTTTCTTAAAACGGCGAATTATACTGGAAGAGACTGCACCCGTCATCATCGCATTTGCAATCAAATACGCGTGTTGATCGCAAAGGCGAGCAGCCGATCAGGAAAACACCGGCCGGCCCTCCGGACCGATCTTGCCCTTGAACGCCACGTAGCCGCCGTCGATCAGCAGGTCGGTGGCGGTGACAAACGACGCCTCGTCGCTGGCGAGATACACCGCTCCGGCGGCGATTTCTTCCGGCTCGCCCGGCCGGTTGAGCAGATGGCGCGGACCGTTGACGACACGCGCCCGCTCTTTGCCGCCAACGCGCGCGCTCGACCGCTCGGTCAGGATGAAGCCGGGCGAGATGGTGTTGGCGCGGATGTGATCGGCGGCGTGATCCATCGCCAGGATGCGGGTGAAGTGGATGAGCGCCGCCTTGGTGGTGCAATACGGCGCGCGCAGCGGCACGCCGAGGTGGCCGAGCTGGGAAGCGATGTTAATGATGCTGCCGCCGCCGGCGCGGCGCAGCGCCGGCACCGCGAACTTGCACATCAAAAACGCGCCGGTCAGGTTGACGGCGAGCGCCTTGTTCCATTGTTCGAGCGTCAGGGTTTCGACGCTGCCGTCGGGCGTGATAGTGGCGGCGACATTGACCAGCGTGGTGAGCTTGCCGAAGATTTCCACGGCGCGGACGACGGCTTTCTGCGCGCTCGCCTCGTCGGCGACGTCGACCGCAAGCGCGCGGGCATGGCCCCCCGCGCCGAGAATAGTTCGCGCCACCGCTTCGGCCTTTTCGGGATCGAGATCGGCGACCGCGACTTCGGCGCCTTCGGCCGCGAAACGCCGCGCGATGGCGCCGCCGATCTCGCCGCCGCCGCCGGCAACGAGCGCGACGCGCCCGTGCAGCCGGCCCCTGCCCTCGCCGGCCATGATCAGTGTGCCGCCTGCACGAAGCTGCCGTCGAAGATCGCCGACTTTTCCGGATACGGCGGCTTTATGGTGCCGATTTCGGCCAAGCCCTCGGCCATCTTCGCATAGGTCGCGTCAGACACGTCACCGTCGGCGCCGAACAGTTTCAGCTTGGCGACCAGATAATCATAGGCTTGCGCCGAATCCTTCGGATCCTGCTTGGCGTGCTTGACCAGAATGTCGATCGCCTGCTGCCGATGCGCCGGATCGTAGAGCCACGCCACGCCGCGCTTGTAGTCGCGCGCGAAGGCCACCAGCGCGTCGCGGTGCGCCGCCGCCCAGGCCTGGTTGGCGCCCCAGACCGTGAACGGGATGCCCTCGGCATAGGGCTTGGTATCGCCGAGCGCGCTGAGCCCCGACTCGATGGCCTTGAAATAGGTCGGCGGATTGAGGATCGCCGCGTCGACCGCGCCCGAGGCGAGCGCGGCGAAGCGGTCGCCGGCCGCCTTGGCGTAGACGAAATCGACGTCGGTGGTTTTCAGGCCGGCGGAGGCGAGGAACGGCTTGATGTAGATCAGCGTGATATCGTTCGGCCCGCCGATGCTGATCAGCTTGCCTTTGAGCTCGGCGATGTTTTTGATCGCCGGCTTGGCGAACACCCCGTAGGGCGAGCCGACGAAATCGCTGATCACGATGCGCAGCGGCGCGCCCTGCAGCGCGGCGCGCGCGAAATCCGGATAGCCGCTGTGCGCCATATTGAGCGAACCGGCCGCGACCTGCGCGGTGCCGCCGCCGCCTACGGTGACGAGGTCGAGATCGATGTTGTCGGCTTTGAACCAGCCGAATTCTTGCGCCACGTATTGCGGCCATTGCGGCGGCCCGTGCGCCACCATGCCGGCGACGATTTTTGTCTGCGCCTGCGCGGCACCGCTGGCCAATGCCGCCGCAAACGCCAATGCGCCGAGCAGCGCCGCGCCGCAACGCGAGCGGAACCAATGAAACAGCGGCACGGCTGCGGGCATGAGCGATCTCCAGGTGCGGTGGCGGCGATTAGCTGGACGACCTCCGCAAGCTAGCAAGCGCCAAGCTGGCAGGCCAATGGCGACCCGCCGCCAGGACCTTCGGCACCCGGGTATGCCGCTTTTGCGTGGCGCCACAAAGGGTTCGACGGTAGGTCGGACGGTTGCGCCGGCTTGAACAAGCCGCCGGGAACCCGGCAAATTGCCATGATTGTGCCAAAGCTTTGGTAGTATGGCTAAGGGCGGTCCAGCCGGGGATAAGGGGGACTAGAAGTGCCTTTCGCACATCGCTTTGTCTTTGCTGCAACGGCGACGTTGCTGATTGCCGGCGCATCCGCTGGCCTCACCCCATCGGCGGCGCGCGCTCAGGCCCAGACGCCGGCCGACGCCTGCAATGACGCGAACCAGATTACCGTGCTGCCGGCGCCCTTCGCGCCCTGGAAAGGCCTGCCGCTGCGCGTGCTGGTCGCCGCCGAAAAGCCGCTCGACGGCGAGCTGTCGCTGATCGCGCCGGACGGCAAGGTCGCCGCGAGCTCGCACGAGCGTTTCGATGGACCGCCGTACTCCTGGTACGCCGAAGTCGCTGCGCCGGCGCCCGGCGTTTGGCACGCGAGATTGACCGGCTCTTCCGGTTGCGCCGCGATCACGCGCGAGATCACCGTACGCGAGACCCCGAGCCCGCCGCCGCAGGCTACCGCCGGCGCCGTCTGGCCGCTGCGCGCTTCGTGGAATCGCGAGACCGAAAATCTTTTCTCGGCCTGGATCGAAAAACTGTTCGACGCGCCGCTCGACGCCGAGCCGTCATGGAAGGCGCTGCACGAAGTTTTGCGCGACCGTTCGCGCAACATGCTGTTCGACTATCTCGGCCTGCGCGAGGACGACAACCTGGTGCTGCGTCCCGATTGCGCCAAGCTGCCGTACCAGTTGCGCGCTTATTTCGCGTCCAAGCTGGGACTGCCGTTCGGCTATTCAAGCTGCACGCGCGGCGGTGGCGGCAGGCCGCCGAAGTGCTCGCGCTGGTTCAACTCTGGACATCCCGAATTCAGCAAACCCTCGCCGCAGCCCGAACCGATCAGCGCGTCCGCTCCCGCGAACGCGACAGCCCGGCCCGGCTTCTTGCAGCAAATGCTTTCCGGGCCTGGCGCAGCGCCGGCGGACGAGTCTGCCGAATCGGCCGAACCAGCCGCGCCCGCCCCCGCGCCGAGGCGGCTTGGGTTTGCGGGGTCGTTCGCGCAGTATTTGCAGATCGCCTCCGACGCAGTGCAGTCCGGCAACGGGCGGACCGCGGCCAATGACGACAACACCGACTATTATCCGGTGGCGCTGAGCCAAAACGCGTTGCGCCCGGGCACCATCTACGCCGACCCTTACGGCCACATCATGATGCTGGTGCGCCGCGTGCCGCAGACCGCCAATGCGGCGGGCGTGATCCTGATGGTCGACGCCGAGCCCGACTTCACCGTGGCGCGCAAGCGCTTTTGGCGCGGCAGCTTTTTGTTCGTGAACTCGGCGCTCGGCAATCCCGGCTTCAAGCGCTTCCGCCCGATCGAGCGCGCGGCCAACGGCACCTTGCGGCGCATGACCAACGCCGAAATCGCCAAGAGCCCGCAATACGGCGACTTCTCGCTCGAGCAGTCCAAGCTCGGCGTCGAGGATTTTTATGACCGCATGGACGACGTCGCCTCGCCCGAGCCGCTCGACCCGGTGCGCGCCATGAAAGCGGCGATCGATTCGCTCGAAGAGCAGGTCCGGACGCGGGTCGGCTCGGTCGATTTCGGCCGCAAATTTTTGGACAAGACGGCTGCCGACGCCACCATGCCGGACGGGCCGGCGATCTTCCAGACCTCGGGCGCCTGGGAAGATTTTGCCACGCCGGCGCGCGATTTCCGTCTGCTGATCGCCATCGACGTGGTGCGCAATTATCCCGACCGCGTGGCGCGGCGGCCGGACCGCTACGCCATGCCGCAGGGCAAGAGCGTCGCCGACGTTAAGGCCGAATTGCAGAACGTGCTCGCTAGCGAGCTGGCGTCGCGCAAGTTTTCCTACACGCGCAGCGACGGCTCGTCCTGGACCTTGACGCTCGCGGACGTGGTCGAGCGCGCCCCCGCTTTTGAGATGGGCTACAATCTCAACGACTGCGTCGAACTGCGCTGGGGCGCGCCCGAAAACAGCCAGGAAGCCGCGACCTGCAAGCGCCACGCGCCGCAGGCGCAGCGCACCAAGATGATCAAATACCGCGTCTGGTTCCACGATCGCCACTGGCCGGCGCGGGCCTAGGCTGCCGGGTGCGGTCACGCGCCATCGAGGTCCGCCGATACGCAGTCGCCCAGCGCGATGACGCCATCGACGAGAATCGCGGCGCGGATGCCGCCGCAATCGGCAAAGGCGTCGCGGAATCCGGTCTTGTTGGCCGCCGCCGAGGGAATATGACAGGGCCGCGTCGGCTCGATGCCGCGCATGCAGACGCCACCGACGCGAAATTCCCGGCCAAGCAGAGCATAGACGTCGATCCCCTCAGTGACGATATTGCGGCGCGTCTCGTGCGGCGCAAACGGCTGCATGCCCCGACGCGTCAGCCGCTCGTTGGCCGCGACGATCGCATCGTGGTCGATGAGAGTCACATGGCGAATGGTCTGCCGGGCTGCGCGGGAAAACGTGCCTTCGTCGGCCGCGTAGCGATCGCCCTGCAAGCCGCGGCCGGCGAGCGCCTGCACTTTGTCGCATGCGCGCATCGCCTGGCCCGGCGCGGCGCAGATATAAAGAGCGGTCACCTTGCCCATGTGACTCTACCCGCGTCATTCAACTTTGAGATTAGCCTTGCGGATGACCTCGCCCCAGCGAACGATTTCCGACTTCAAATATCCGGCGAACTGTTCCGGGCTGTTGGCGACCGGCTCGTCGCCGAGCGCGGCGAGCTTCTCCGCGACGTCCGGCAACGCGACAATGCGCGCGACCTCGCTCTGCAGGCGGGCGACGATGGGCTTGGGCGTTCCTGCCGGAACGACCACACCCTGCATGAACGCGGCTTCAAGGCCGGACACGCCGGCTTCGGCCAAGGTCGGCACGTCGGGAAGCAGGGACGACCGCTTTCCGCTTGTCACCGCCAGCGCCCGCAACTTGCCGGCCGTGACCTGCGGCACCGCGGTTGCGGACGACGACATCGATTTCGAGGTTTTTCTCGACGATCCGCATCACGTCGTCGCCGGTTCAAAAAGTCCTTGGGCCCGCCGCAATACCCTGAGTTTGGCCGAATTGATCGACGAACCCTGGGTCTTTCCCGAGGGCCAGGTCGTGCGCGGCATCATCGCCGAGGCCTTTCGCGCCCACGGCTTGGCGATGCCCCGCGAGCGCGTCACCTCCGGCACGCTGCACATGCAGCATCACCTGCTGGCGACCGGGCGCTTTCTCACGGTCACGGCAAGCTCAGTGCTCCGATACAATGCCAAGGAGTGGTCGCTCAAAGCCCTGCCGGTCGACCTGCGCGTCAAGCCGCGGCCGCATGCCATCGTGACCTTGAAGAACCGGACGGTCAGCCCGGTGGTCAAACTGTTCATCGATGAACTGAAGACCGTGGCCCGCGCGCAGCCGCAGCTGACGACGGCGACGCGCGCTAACTCTTCGACGGACAAGCGGCAAAGCGGACGGTGACCGGCGCGCCGATCGGCAGCGCCGGCGCGGCTTTGTCGACGGTGAGCACCACAGCGACGACATTCTCGGTATCACTTGCCGCTGCAGAGCCCGCCGGCGCCGGCTTGTTGCGCGTGGTGACCGCCGGGCTGATCGAAGTGACCTGGGCATCCATCGCAGCGCCGGCAGAAATATCGGCCATGATGCTGGCGTGCTGCCCGCTGCAGACGCGCGCGAAATCGCGCAAGCCTACTTCGGCGCGCACGCGCGCCGGCCCTTCGGGCACGATGTGCAGGAGTGGCTGCGGCACCGCGAGACTCAAGAACTGTCCGGCGTTGACGTCGACGTCGAGCACGGTGCCGCCGGCCGGCGCCGCGATCGAGCATTGCGCCAGCCGCGCGCGCGTCGCCTCGAGATCGGCGGCAGCGGCATCGCGCAGCGCCTTGGCGTCGCGAATGTCTTCCTCGCGCGAGCCGGCGCGCAGCAGATTGAGCCGGGCGCGCGCCTCCTCGAGCTGCGCCGCCGCGATGCGCGCATCGCGCTGCACCTCGAGCAGATGCGCGGTGGTGACGGTGACGCCTTCCTGCAGCGTTTCGGCGCGGTGCAGGGTTTTTTTTGCCTCTTCGGCGCGCGCCTGCGAATAGCCGACGACCGCTTCGCCGACCGCGATCTCGTCGGGCCGCGGGCCGTTGCGGAAGCGGTCGTAGGTGGCCTCGGCGGCGGCAAGGTGCGCGGCGCGCGCCTGCACTTCGGCTTCGAGCGGCCGGCAGTCGAGCTTGACCAGAAGCTGGCCGGCGCGGACGCGGTCGCCTTCGTGCACCAAGACCTCGGCGACGATGCCGCCGGCGGCCGAGCCGATCGACAGCGGCAGCCCGGCCCCTTCGATGCGGCCGGGCGCCGTGAACGCGGCTTGCGCGAACAGCGGCGACGGCAACGCAACGCTTTGAATCAACAAAGCTGCCCCGACGGCCATCGTCGGCCTGAGCATGACCCTGCCCTCCGAAACCGCGCGCCACTCACGCCACGCAATTGCAAGCGCCACAGGGTGTCGTAACGCCGTTTAGAGATCAATGGCGAAAAGCTGCGCCGTTTTTGAATGCGCGCCTAATCCTACCAATGCGGATGAAGACGGGCTCGGCCGAGCCCGCCCCCACCTTTGGGCCGGCGCCGCGTGTCGGGAGACGACGGCACGCGCTACGAGGCCGGCACTATACTTGAGCGACGCCTTGCGGACTTTCCACGCTTTAAGCGTTGCGCAGCGGCAGCGCGACAAAGCGGGTGGCGCCGTCGATCTGCACGCGCATCAGGACGTCGTGCTTGCCCTGGGCCTGGGCGGCCTGCAGCGCTTTGACGATGTCGCCCGAGTTGCCGACCGCCTTGCCGCCGACGTCGAGAATAACGGTGCCGACCTTGAAGCCGGCATCGGCGGCGGGACCGTTCGGCTCGACCGCGGTGACGACCACGCCCTTGCCGCCGGCACCGGCGACCGACGCAGCCGGCGCCACGCTCAAGCCGAGATGCGGCACGCCGTGCTGCGGCGTCGGCACCTGTTGCCCGGCATCGGCCCGTCGCTCGTTCGGCATGGTGCCGAGCGTCACCGTGACGGCTTGCGGCTGGCCGTTACGCAGGATGTCGAGCTTCACCGTGCTGTTCGGCGCCATCGTCGCGATCGTGCGAGCAAGATCGCGGGCGTTTTTCACCGCGGCGCCGTTGACGCCGGTGATGACGTCGCCGGCCTGCACGCCCGCTTTGGCGGCCGGAGTGTCGTCCTGGGCGCTGTCGACCAGCGCACCTTCGGCCTTCTTCAGTCCCAGGCTGTCGGCGATCTCGGCCGTGACCGGCTGGATCTGCACGCCGAGGAAGCCGCGCGTCACCGCGCCGTGCTCCTTGAGCTGCGCGATCACGCGCTGAGCGGTGCCGGCCGGAATGTCGAAGCCGATGCCGACCGAGCCGCCGGACGGCGAATAGATCGCGGTGTTGACGCCGATCACGTTGCCCTCGACGTCGAACGCCGGGCCGCCCGAATTGCCTTTGTTGATCGGCGCGTCGATCTGAATGTAGTCGTCATACGGGCCGGAGCCGATGTTGCGGCCCTGCGCCGAGACGATGCCGGCGGTCACGGTGCCGCCGAGGCCGAACGGATTGCCGACCGCGATCACCCAGTCGCCGACCCGCGGCTCATGCTGGGCGAATTGCACGTACGGAAAATCGCTCTTGCCGTCGACCTTGATGAGGGCGAGATCGGTCTTCGGATCGGTGCCGATCACCTTGGCGGTGTAGATCGAACCGTCGTCGGTCGTCACCTGCACCGACTTGGCGTGGTCGACCACGTGATTGTTGGTCACCGCATAGCCGTCCGGCGAGATGAAGAAGCCGGAGCCCTCGCCGACGAGGGTCTGGTGCTGCTGCGGCATCTGCCGCTGTTGATCCTCATCGCCGTCGAAGCCAAACTGGTCGCCGAATTGCCGGAAGAATTTTTCCATCGGCGAGCCGGGCGCGAACGGAATATCTTGGCTGCTGTGGCGCAACCCCGAATTCTGCGCGAGCCCGTCGATCTTGACCCGCACCGAAATAACCGCGGGTTTTACCTTGCCGACGATATCGGCAAAGCTCGCCGGGTGCGGCAGCGCGGTCGTTTCGGCGGCATGTGCCGAAGGCGTGCCGAAAGCAACGTGCGGCAGCTGATAAAAGCCGGGCCCGGCGACCGCCGCAGCAATGCCAAGAGCGGCGACCGAGGCAAGCAGCGCGACGCGGCGGCCGGCGAGTTTCTGTGTTGTGCGGGGTTCGGTGGAATCGTTTGGCATCTTGACAGTCTCCATAGCGGAATGCGGCCCGCGGCCGATTGCGACTGTCACTAAGATGGGCAGATCGAATTACATCGACGTGTCGCGCGGATTAATTCTTGGCAAGGATTAACTCTTGGCAATGTTGGGACTTACGCTTTTAGTCATGGCCGGGCTTGTCCCGGCCATCCACGTCTTTGAGCTTGCTGGAACGTTTAAGACGTAGATGCCCGGCACAAGGCCGGGCATGACGAAGCCGAGTTTGATGGTGGAACGAGATAGACCATTTCACTTCATCGCCGCCGTATCCGAAACAAAACGCTGGCCGAACACCGGCTCCTTGTAGGGCGTCGGCGGCAGCTGCCAGGCGCCGGTCGAGGGCGGCCGCACCTCGGCGTCGACGTGGACGTCGAGCAGATACGGCCGCTCCGCCTTCACCGCGTGCTCAAGCGCGCCGCGGAAATCCTGCGAGCGGGTCACGGTCATCGCCTCGACGCCGGCGGCTTTGGCCCAGCCGGCGAAATCGGGATTGTACGGCTTCTTGTTGGCGCCCTGATGAAACATGGTGCCGTGCTCGCGGCCGCCGAACAGGCCGAGCTGAATGTCGCGGATCGAGACCCAGCCGAAGTTATTCCAGATCACCCAGACCACCGGGATGTCGTATTCGACCGCGGTGCACAGCACGTGCGGCACCATGGAGAAACAGCCGTCGCCGGTGACCGCGACCACCGGCCGGTCGGGCGCGGCGAGCTTGGCGCCGAGCGCGCCGGCGGCGCCGAAACCCATGCCGGAAAAGCCCCACGAATTGAGCATGCATTGCGGCCGCCGCGCCTGCCAGAACTGCATGTACCAATTGTGACTCACCCCGACGTCGCAGCACAGAATGCCGTCGTCCGGCAGCACAGCGCGGCAATCGGCGACCACGCGCTCGGGCCGCAGCGGCGAAGTATGCATCTCGAAATTCGGCCGTACGAACTTGTCCCATTCGGCGCGCCACTTTCCGATCTCAGCCAGCCACTCCCGCGTGGCCGATTTGACGTTCCGGAGTTCGCAATCGGCGAGGAGTTGACCCAGAAACGTACGCGCGTCGGCAACGACAGCGAGATCCGGCGGATAATTGCGGCCGAGCTCGTCAGGATCGACATCGACGTGGATGAGTTTTGTCTGCGGGAAATTCCACGAAAAGCCCGGCAGCCACGACGACGCCGAGCGGTCGTCGAAGCGCGCACCGATGGCGATGACGAGATCGGCGCGGCGGCCGGCTTCGTTGGCCGGATAGGCGCCGTTGCGCCCGATGAAGCCGAGCGACAGCGGATCGCTCATGTCGAAGGCGCCCATGCCGTTCGGCGACGAGATCACCGGAATGCCGAGCCGATGCGCAAACTCGGTCAGCTCGCGGCTTGCTTCCGACAGCGTCATGCCGTGGCCGATGAACAGCACTGGCCGCCGCGCCACCGTGATCATGTCCATCGCACGCGCAATCTGCTCGGGCGACGCGCCGCTGCGCTGCGCGCCAAACGGCGGCGCCGGCGGCGGCAGCTCGACCTCGTCCTCTTCCTGAAACACGTTGAACGGCACGTCGACGTTCACAGGTCCCGGCCGGCCCGACAGCATCGTGGTCATCGCCTGGCGCAAAGCGAGCGGGAGCATGTCGACGCGGGTCGGCTGAAAGCTGCGCTTGACCACCGGGCGCACGATATTGACGAAGTCGGCCTGGAAATGCCGGTTGATCTCCTGAAACGGGCTCCGGTTGAACTGCTGGGTCGGCACGTTGGCGGTGATGGCAAGCAGCGCCGAGGAATCGGTGAGCGCGCAGGCGAGCGGCATGACGATGTTGCAGGAGCCCGGCCCGCACGACGTCAAGGTTGCCACCGGCTTGTGGCGGACGCGGAAATAAGCGTCGGCCATGTGGGCCGCCACCTGCTCGTGGCGCGGCGAGATCAATGTGATGCGATCGCGCGCCGCATAGAGCGGATCGAGCATGCCGACATTGCCATGCCCGCAAATGCCGAACACGTAGGGAATGTCGTTCTTGACCAGATACTCGACGATCAGCTCGGCACCCTTCATGCGCGGCATTGTTTGGTCCTCATCAATCGGGATGACCGCTCGTCGCCGGGAAAGCGGGGACCCAGTCGCTGGATTCCCGCTTTCGCGGGAATGAGCGGATAAATGGTTTACTACGCCGCGATGACTTGCGGCAGGATCGGCGCATCGGCGTCGTAGCGCTTGCCGGCGCGCAGGCAAAAGGCCGGGCGCAGAAGCCGCTCGGCGATCACCCGATTGTCCTCGTTGTCGCGCAGAACAAAGCGGCCGCGGTCGTCGCACAGCACCGAAACATCGGCGGCGTAGCCCGGCTTGAGCGCGCCGAGCCGATCGGTCATGCCGAGCATCTGCGCCGGGTTCGACGTCACCATCGGCACCACGTCTTCGAGCGCAAGCCCGAGCGCCAGCATCGAGCTCATCGCCTGGGTCAGGCTGAAGCGCGCCTGGCCGCGGAACGGATGGTTGTCGTCGTCGTAGTGCTGCGCCGGCGTACCGGCCGGCGCCGGCACCTCGGTGTTGTAGCCGTGCATGTCGGCGCCGAGCGTATGCGGCACGATGCCGGCATCGAGCGCCTTGCGCGCGATGCGGTAGGAGAAATGACTGCCGTGGCCGACGTCGACCTTCAGCCCGGCATCGATGGCGGCGCGGATGACGCTGTGGACTTCGCCGTCGCGGTTGACGAAGCCGCCGGGATGGCGCGTGAACGGATGCGCCAGAATATCGCCGGGCCGCAATTTCGGAATGACGCGCTCCAGGATGGTGTCGGCATCCTCGCCATCGGCGCCGCTTTCCGGCAGGCCCCACAGCGTGCCGAAATGCACGTAGAGCGGCAGGTCGGTGCGCCGCCCGATCTCCGCCGACATTTCCAAAACTTTGATGCCCCAGCGCGCGAAGCCGCCGATCTCGGCGTGGCCCTTGATGCCGCGCACGATGTCCTTGTTGGCATTGGCCGCCGCCACCGTGGCGTCGATATCGACGCCGGCGGGGCTGTAGAGATTGGGGTAGTAGTGGCCCTCCAGCCCGCCGACCAGATAAGCCGAGAGAAACGCCAAGACCTGCGATGCGGCAGGCTCGACGATGAAGTGTCGAAAACCCGGCAAGGTCATGCAGGACGGGCCGCCCTGGTCGATCAATGTGGTGACGCCCGAGCGCACGCCGACCATGTCGGGGTTCAGTCCGAACCGGCCGGTGACATATTGATAGACGTGGGCGTGGGTATCGATCAGACCCGGCAGCACGAGCTTGCCGGCGACATCGACGACTTCGGCCGCGCTCGACGGCAGGATGGTCGCTTCGACCGCGGCGATACGGCCGGCGCGGATCGCGACGTCGTACTGGCCGTCGATGCCCGAGGCCGGGCAGATCACGCGGCCGCCTTTGAGCAGCAGATCGTGTTTTTTCGCGGCGTCAGGCATTTTCAGCCTCGCAGTGTTGGAGTAGCACGCGCTTCATGGCGGAAGATTCTAGGCGAAAACGCCCATCGCCAGCAATCGCGCTACGCGCAAGCCGATCGCGCATTCACGCCGCCTTCGCCCGCGCCAGCGGGCGCAGCAATTGCGGGGTGATGTAGATCGGGAATTGCGCCAGCGCGAAATAGAGCCAGGTCGCATCGGGCAGCACGCCGGCGGTCGCCGCCAGCATCAGTCCCATGTTGCGCTGCGCGACCATGAGGGCGAGCGCGAGCGCCTCGCCGCGGCCGAGCTTGCGGAAAATCAGCATCGTGGCGCCGAGCAAGGCGAAGAACAGCGCGAACGCCAGCGCCAGTATGACGGCGACTTGCAGCGGATCGGCCAAAAAGTCGCCGGCGACCGTGCCCATGACCGCGGCGACGAAGATCAGCATGAGCAGAATATTCACGCCGTCGATCGGATCGCGGTGGCGTTCGATCGCGGCGGCCCCGGCGAAGCGGCGGATCAATGCGGCGACGACCAGCGCGCCGGCGAGGATCGCGAACAGTTTGGTGCCGAGCGCGAGCGGCGACAGCGTCAGCACGCCGCCGAAGAACAAATACGCGAAGGCCGGCGCGGTCAGCGGCACCAGCGCGGTCGAGGCGACCAGCACGACCAGCACCAGCGTGGCGTCGAGGCCCATCAGCGAAGCGAGTGCCGGCGCCGCCATCATCGGCGACGCGACGGCCTGCAGCATGACGCCGAGAAACAGATCGGGCGCATGCGCGTCGAGCCCGGTGCCAACGCAGCCAAGGCCGACGATGAGCGGCACGGCGAGCGTGGTCCAGGCCGTGGCCGCCAGGACGCGACCGGGCCGCCGCAGATGACGGCGCAACGCTGCGCCATCGACCCGCATGAACGAAACGCAGAGTAGAAGAAACACCGCCTCGGCGACATACGGCTTGAACAATGCGCCGAGCGGCGGCACCGCGATGCCGATGAACACCAACGCGGCGAGCGCGCGCGTACCCTGGCGGCCGAGCCAGGCCAGCGCGCGGATCGGACTGTCGAGGGCTTTGCCTGACGCCGAAGTCATTCGGCTTTATGCGGCACCCGCACCGCCGGTGCAAAGCCTGCACCGGCCAGCCCGCCTTTAATTGGCTGCGCTCTTGATCTCGACCCGGCCGACCATGTTGACCAGGCTGTGGGCCATGACCGGGTTGCCGTCATGGTCGATCGCCATGTTGCGCACGATGTCGCCGCCGCCCGGAATGGCCCAGCTCTGAAACGCGTGGCTCACCGGATCGAAACGCACCACGGCGTTGGGCTTGGCGCCGGATTCGACGTACCAGAGCGCGCCCTTGGTTGCGACAATGCCGTAGGGCTGCGATTTCGCGCCGCTCGGCGAGGCGAATTCCTCGACTTTATGGCTTGCCGGATCGAAGCGGCCGAGGTAGCCGCGGGCGAAATCGGTGTACCAGATTTGATCGTCCGGCGTGATTGCGATGCGGCGCGGCCGGGCGGCGGGATCGGGCAGTGCGAATTCCTCGATATGCATGGCGCGGTCGATTTTGGCGATCTTCGGTGCGCCGAATTCGACGAAGTAAATTTCGTTGCTGGAATTGACCGCGATGCCGTACGGGCGCGCATTCGCGGCCGGCGGCTGCGCGAGCTTGATGTCGCCGGTCGCCGGATCGAGCCGGCCGACGAAATTGCCGGCCTGCACGGTGAACCAGATGATGCCGTCGTGGTCGATGACGATGGTGTGCGGGTCGCGCGCGCGCGCATCGGGCAGCCGATACTCTTTCACCTCGCCCGTTCGCGGATCGAGCCGGCCGATGAAGCCGCGGAAATTGCCGGTGAACCAGACATGGCCGGCCTTGTCCTCGACCAGGCCGTGCGGTCCCGATTGCGCATTGACCGGATATTCGCGCATCTGACCGCTCTGCGGATCGAGCCGGCCGAGCTTGTTGGCGAGCTGGCCGGTCCACCAGATGGCGCCGTCATGGGCCACCATCGGATCGTGCGGCCGCGAGCCCGGCGTCGGCACCGGCCATTGCATGATGAACGCCCGCGCCGGCCCGGGCAAAAGCTTTGCCTCCGGGCGCGGCCGTTCCGGAAACGAGCGAATGAGATAGGCGCGAACCGTGTCCCATTGGTCGTCCGGCACCGGGGCGCCGAAATTGCGCATCATCGCAGTGACCGAGAGCCAGCCTTCTGGCGTATAGCCGGCGGTCAGCCGCCCCAGATCGTGGCAGGCGCCGCAAACGCCGAGCACGGTCTGTTTGCCCGGTCCCTCCGGAAAATTCGCTTCAACCCGCGCCGCTTCGCTCTGTTGCTGCGCCAGCGCCGCGGTGGCGGAGCCAACCAGTGCGACCGCGCCGGCCAGCATGAGCAAATGTCTCATGGACCAAGCTTCCGCCTGTTCACCACAAGCCACGTGGCTGCGGAGGATAATAACTCTGGCCGCCCCGTGGCTGCGGATAATAATTCTGGCCGCCGCGTTGGCCGCTGCGCGGGCGCGGCGGGGCGGGTTGGGCACCCCAGCCTGAGCCGAACCAACCGCCGCTGAAAAAGCCGTTGTCCTCCTCGCCGTTACGCCGTGCGACGAGCGTCTCGGGCGAGCGCGCGCGATTCAAAAAGCCGCCCTGTGGCTGGTTGTTCAGCACCACGACAAACTCGGTGCGATAGTTGGTTTCGCTGCTCAACGGCTCGTCCGAGATGGTGATCGAGGACCCCGGCAATGCGGTGGGTGCGATGCGATCGAGCACCTCCTTGGGGAAGGTGATGCGGTCGAGCGCGTCCTTGGCGTTGTCGCCGTCGTCGATCGTGACTTCGGTCCAACGCAAGCCGCCCGCGGCGCGCGCCACCGCCGTGAAGACGTGCGTGCCGAGCGGTTTGTCGGGATTGCGAATCGTGACCGGGAATTCGAGGCTGGTGTCGTACCTCTCGCCGCCGTCCGGCACCCGCTTGTGCGTGTCGCGCCGCACGTAAAGCTTTTGCGTCGCGCGGCTGATGTAGATCGCGGCCGGCTCGAGGGCGAGCGCTGCGTCCGTTGCGGCCTTGGTGGCTTCGACCCGTTTGGCCTCGGTCGCCTTGGCGTTGGCTTCGGCGGCGGCAAGGGTTTCCTGCGCCGACTTGGCCTCGGCCGTGGCCGCATCGAATTGCGCGCGCAATGCCTCGGCTTTGGCGGCGGCCTTCGCTTTCATCTCCTCGGCCCGCGCTGCGGCCTGGTCCGTCTTGGCGGCAGCGAGCACCTTCTCGGCATAGGCGAGCGCGGCGTCGGCGCTTCGCTTGAAGTAGGCGAGCTTGCGCACCGCCGCCTGCGCCGCGACCGCCTGCCGCTTTGCCGGCGCGACGGCTTTCTTCGCCGCGGCGGCCGCCTGGGTCGCCTCCTCCGCTGCGCGGGCGAGCGGTTCGACGCTCGTTGGCAGGGCGTCGATCACCTCCTGCTTCGGCACGAACAGCGCCGGATGAGAAAACGCGACCGGCTCCGCATCGCCCGGCGCGATGATCACCCGCATGCCCATCGGCACCTTGTCGAACAGCTTCTCGGCGAAGCCATAGGGCATCCGCACGCAGCCGTGCGAGGCCGCATAGCCGGGCAGCGGCCCGCCGTGCAGCGCGATGCCGTTCCAGGTGATGCGCAGCATGTTCGGCATCCAGGCATCGTCATAAAGGCTCGAATGGTGGTCCTTGTTCTTCTCCACGACGGCAAAGATGCCGGCCGGGGTTTCGCGGCCTTTCACGCCGGTCGATACCGGCGCGCGCAGGATCCAGCCGTCGGCGTCATAGATGGTCACCTGCTGGTTCTTGATCGACACGATCGCCATGATCGGCTCACCGGCACGGCGCGGAGCCGCCGCCTCGCTCATACGGGCCGGATGGGCCGGTTTCAGCGCGGCGTTGGCGGCTGGCGCCGCGGCCAGGGCGATCAGCGCGGCGGTGGCCGCGAGCGTTCCAATCGTGGCAGCCGGCGATCGTCGGATCGCGGCGTTGCAATGGGCGGGATTGAATCGATTTGTCATGCCACGGATGTTTTCCATTTAAAGGCTTGCCGTCAATCAAAGACTTGCGCCGGGGTTCCCGAAACGGTGCGATTTATGAGGACGCGGCCCCTAATCCCGCAGGCCGGTCTGCTTGAGCAGCGGATAGGTCACATCGCGGAATTCGCGCATGCCGTCGATATAGCGCGGCCAGGACAGCAGCACCCCGTCCAGCCCGATCTTGGACAAGGTCGCAAGGCCGTCGACGATCTGCTCCTTGGTGCCGATCAGCGGAAAGCCGCCCCAGCCGGAGATCATCATCTCGGCCATCGCCTTGCGGCGCTCCTCCGGGTAGTCGCGCTTGTTGATTTCCGCGCCCATGGTGTCGATGACGTTGCGTCCGGCGACCCAATCGCCCTTCTGGTGGACGTAATAATTGTAGAAGTCGCGCGCTTCCTGCTCGGTCTCTGCCTGCACGATGTTGGCGTTGCTCCACACCCGCACGTCGCGGCCATATTCCTCGCGGGCGAGCTTATGGTAGGCGGCGACGTGCGCGGTGTTCACCGCGATGTCGTGGCTGCGGATGTTGGTGAAGACGAGATCGCAGTGCTTGCAGGCAAAATGCCGGCCGCGCTCGGACGAGCCGGCATTCATGATCGCCGGATGCGGATGCTGGATCGGCTTCGGCTGCAGGTAGCCGCCATTGATCTTGTAGAACCGGCCCTCGTGATCGAAACGCTCGTCCGCCGTCCACAGCCGCTTGACGATGCCGAGCCATTCCTCGGCGCAGGCGTAGCGGTCGTCGTGCTCGAGCAGCGACACGCCGAACATTTCCATCTCGGGAAAATTCCAGCCGTTGACCACGTTGAGCGTGTAGCGGCCGTTCGAAATGTGATCGATCACGGTCGACTGCTTGGCGGCGATGATCGGGTGATTGAGCGCGACGTGGGAGGTCGAGACGACGCCGGAATACCGGGTCGAGGCGGCGATGCCCGCCGCCCAGGTGTAGGTCTCGAAGCCCGGCCCCTGCGGGTCGGTGGCGCCGCCAAAGCCGCGCCAACGCGCCACCGGCACCAAGGCCTCGAACTCCATCTCATCGGCGAACTGCGCCAAGGTCACCGTGTTGGGCCAGGTGATGTCGAGCCGGCCGTCGAGGTCCGCCATGACGCAGCCGGAATCCAGATTGGTCTGGAAGGTGCCGAGCTTGAGGCGGCGCCCGCCCAAGGCCGGGTTGGTGGCCAGGCGGTCTTTTTGATGCGCTCTGAGCGGGTTAGTGCCGACCAACGACTTTAGTCCAACTTGATCTTTACGCGCCCGCCGCCCGATAACCTTGGCCGCCGGGCCAAATAAAGGGGGCGTCGCCCGTGACTTTCCGGCGGCTGCGGCATTGTCCGTAGCGGCGGATCGCAAGCAAAACGCGGCTTTTTGATCGTTCGAACGATCAAGACTGCCGCAGCGACCTGCCGAGGAGCCAACCCCGCCGTCTGCAGAGTATCGAACAAGGGAGGTCGATGTGACCAGTGGTAAAAAGCCTTCACACCATGGACTATCGCGCCGCCGCCTGCTGCGGCAAGCGGTCGCAACCGGAGTACGACTTGGTGCAGGACTCGGCGTCCTGTCGCTCGGTCCGCGCGGTTTTGAGATCATTTCGCCTGCCGCCGCGCAGGGCGCCGCCGGCGGCCATCCGCCGCTCGGCACCTGGCCGGCGGGCTCGCAGGGCGACACAGTCTATATCGGCGCCGCGGTGCCGCGCACCGGCCCCTACGCGGTGCAGGGCGAGGACGAGCTGAAAGGCTGGCAGCTCGCCGTCGAACACATCAACAACGGCGATCCGCTGTTGCAGAAGATCGCGCCGAAGGTCACCAAGGGTCTCCTCGGCAAGAAGGTCAGCCTGCTGGTCGCCGACTCTGCGGCCAAGCCGAACGACGCGGTGCAGGAAGAGCAGACCTTCATCAACAACAACAAGATCATCCTGATGACCGGCTCGACCTCAAGCGCGGTCGCGGTGGCGCTCAACAAATTCGCCCAGCGCGAGAAGGTGCTCTACGTCACCGGCATTTCCGGCTCGAACGACACCACCGGCAAGGATTGCGTGCGCTACGGCTTCCGCCAGAATTTTTACGGCGAGACCGCCGCCAACGCGATCGGCCCCGTGCTCCTAAAAGTGTTCGGCAAGAACAAAAAGTCGGCGTTCATGACGCCGGACTACACCTACGGCCATACCGTCACAAAATCGGTGAACGACTATCTGACCAAGAACGGCGGGTGGACCATGGTGACCAACCAAGTCTCGCCGCTCGGCACCCAGGACTTCAGCCAGTACCTCACCAACATCGCCAATTCCGGCGCCGAAGTCCTGCTCAACGTCAACTGGGGCCGCGACGCGGTGCTGTCGATCCAGCAGGCCAAGCAGTTCGGCATTCTGCCGAAGATGAAGCTGGTGATTCCCTACCAGATACCGTTCATCGCCAAGGAAGTCGGCGCGGAACTCACCGAAGGCGTCTACGCAGCGACCGATTTCTGGTGGACGTTGGAAGACAAGTATCCGCTGGCCAAGATGTTCGTCGATGCGTTCTACAAGAAGTACAATTACCGGCCGGAATGGGGCGCGGAGAACTCCTACATGTCGTTCGCCATCTGGGCGCGCATGGTCTCGGAGGCGGGATCGTTCTACCCGGCCGACGTCATCAAGCAGTACGAGAAGGGCGAAACCTTCCCGTCCGTTGTCGGCGACGTGCATTTCCGGCCGGAGGATCACCAACTGGTGCGCCCGGTGATCATCGTCAAGGGCAAGGCGCCGAAAGACATGAAGAACAACGAGGATTATTGGGAAGTGACCGAGGTCGTGCCGGGCGAACCGCTAATGCAAAAACCCGACGCCTTCGGCTGCAATCTCGGCGACTACACCTGAGCGCTGCCTGGGAGCTTTCGCCACAGCGCGATGCGGCGAAGGCTCCTTGAACGGCCGCGAGCGCGACCTCGTGGCGCTTGCGCATCGGAACGGAACACGTGCATGCCCGGCGCCCACCGCCGGGCATCACGGCGTTCATAGGATGGAGAAAGTGCGGGTTACCGCATGATCAATTGGGCCAATTTCATTTCGCAGTGCTTTAACGGCCTGGTGCTCGGCGCGCTGCTGGCGCTGATCGCATCGGGCCTGACCATCATTTACGGCACGCTCGGCGTGCTCAATCTGGCGCACGGCGCCATGTTCATGCTCGGCGGCTATGCGGGCTGGTTGACCTACACTTACACGGGCTCGTTCGTCGCCGCGGTCATTGCCGGCGCGCTGTTCGTCATGCTGGTCGGCGTCGTGATGGAGCGGGTTGTCATCCGCTATTTCTATACGCGGCCGCACGAAGACCAGCTCCTCGTCACCTTCGGCATCAGCATCGTGTTCGTCGAGACCATCCGCTTCTTCTTCGGCAGCCTGTCCAAAGCCGTGCCGCCACCCGCCCCGCTGGTCGGCATCACGCCGCTCGGCTTCATGTTCTATCCGACCTACCGGCTGGCGCTGCTCGGCATCGTCGCGGTGGCGCTGCTCGCGCTCTACCTCGTGCTCTACCGCAGCCGCATCGGCATGATCGTGCGCGCCGGCATCGAAGATTCGGTGATGGTCGATTCGCTCGGCATCGACGTCTACAAGATCTTCATGCTGGTGTTCGGCATTGGTGCCATGGCGGCGGGCTTTGCCGGCATCGTCAACGCGCCGGTGGTGTCGATTGCGCCCGACATCGGCGAAGGTATTTTGGTGCAGACTTTCGTGGTCGTCGTCATCGGCGGCGTCGGCTCGTTTCCCGGCGCCGTGCTCGGCGGCCTGATCGCCGGCGAAATCATCAGCATCACCTCGATGTTCAACCCCGGCTATTCGTACGTCATGCTGTTCGTGGCCATGACCTTGGTGCTGGTGCTGCGCCCATACGGTCTTCTCGGCACCGCGGGGCGCGAGTGATGCGCCAGGTGATGCGCCGGCCGGGATCGTTCGCCATCGAGCTCTTGACGGCGCTCGGGCTCATTGCCGCGCCGCTCATCCTGCCTTACCTCGGTTTCACGCCGACCACGATCAATCGCATTCTGGTCTGGGGCCTGTTCGGCATCGGCTTCGACATCCTGTTCGGCTTCACCGGCCTGTTGTCGTTCGGCCAGTCGGCATTCTTCGGCACCGGCGGCATGGTCGCCGCCTATCTGCTGACGGTCGTGAACTATCCGGATGTCATCACCGCGCTGTTCATCGGCATGATCGTAGCCGGCATCGTCGGATTTCTGATCGGGCTGATCGCGCTGCGCCGCACTGGCATCTACTTCGCCATGATCACCGTGGCGATCGCGGAAGTGTTTTATTTCGTCGAGTTCAATCCGCTGTCGGAATATACCGGCGGCGAAAACGGCCTGCCCGGCGTGCCGACCCCGGTGCTCAGTCTCGGCTTTACCCACATCCGCTTCGACAACGATCGCTCGCTCTACGTCTTCCTGGCGTTCTGGTTCTTTGTCGGCATGGTGATTGCGCTACGCATCGTGCGCTCGCCGGTCGGCGTGATCTTGAGCGCGATCCGCGACAACCCGCTGCGCGCCTCGGCGGTCGGCCACAACGTTCATGGCTATAAACTGACCGCGTTCGTGGTCGCGGCCGCCTATGCCGGGTTCGCCGGCGGCCTGCTCGGCGTCATGCAAGGCTTTATGCCGCCCGACGCGTTCACCTTCGACACGTCCGGCCAATTGGTCATGCAGACGGCGATCGGCGGCGCCGGGACATTGTTCGGCCCGCTGGTCGGCGCGGCGGTCTGGCTCTATCTCAGCGACTTCCTGCAGACCACGCTGCAACTCGGCGCCACCTGGAAGCTGGTGCTCGGCCTGATCTTCGTGCTGCTGGTCTGCTTCCTGCGCCGCGGCCTGATCGGCGGCCTGAAGGACCTTTATGTGCTGATCGCCGAGCGCAGCACCAAGACAAGTGAGCCGGCAGAGCTTGCGCCGCTGCCCGCGCTGACGCCGGAGGAAGAAAAGGTCACGCGGCTGGCGCTCGCCAAGGAGCCGGCGCCCGCGCCGATGCCGGCGCTGCATCGCCAGGACGACGATGCCTATTCCGGTCCTATTCTCCAGGCGACGAGCCTGAGCAAGCGCTTCGGCGGGCTCGTTGCGAACAGCAACATCGATTTCACCGTCGCGCGCGGCGAGCGCCGCGGCATCATCGGCCCGAACGGCGCCGGCAAGACCACGTTCTTCCGGATGCTGACCTGCGAAATGGCGCCGACCTCCGGCCGCATCGTGTTTCGCGGCCGCGACATTACCGGCTTGAACGTGACCGACGTCTGCCAGCTCGGCCTGACCAAGAGCTATCAGGTCAACCAGCTGTTCAGCGGGCTCACGGTCCGCGACAACGTCATCATCGCCGCGCTCGCCGAGCTGCGCGGCAAATTCCGCCTCGACATGTTCCGCAGCCTGCGCCGCATTCCGGGCCTCGACGAGCAGGTCGACCACACCTTGGCGCTGGTCGATCTCACCGGCCGCGCCGACCGTCCCGTCGCCGCGCTTGCCTACGGCGAAAAGCGCCGCCTTGAAGTCGGGCTGGCGCTGGCCAGTTCGCCGAGCCTGCTCCTGCTCGACGAGCCGCTCGCCGGCATGAGCCCGGCCGAGCGCATCGAGATGGTCAAGCTTCTGAAATCGATCGGCCAGGGCCGCACCATGATCATCATCGATCACGACATGGATTCGCTGTTCGAGCTGGTCGAGCGCGTCACCGTCCTGCAGGAAGGCCGCGTGCTGGTCGAAGGCACGCCGGCCGAGATCAAGGGCAACAAGGCGGTGCAGGACGCCTATCTGGGCGGAGTGCGCGCCGCATGAGCCTGCTCGAGGTCGAGGGCCTCAACACCTATTACGAGGATTCGCACATTCTGTTCGACGTAGCGCTGAAGGTCGAGCGCCACGAGGTGGTGGCGCTGCTCGGCCGCAACGGCGCCGGCAAGAGCACGACCTTGAAAAGCCTGATGGGCGTGGTGACGCCGCGCACCGGTTCGATCCGTTTCGACGGCCAAGAAATCGCCGGGCAAAAAAGCCACGCCATCGCCCGCGCCGGCATGCAGCTGGTCCACGAGGACCGCCGCATCTTCGGCAGCCTCAACGTCGAGGAAAACATCATGCTCGCCGGCCTCACCGCGCAAAACCGCTGGCCGCTGGAGCGCGTCTACGCGACGTTTCCGCGGCTCAAGGAACGGCGCGGCAGCCGAGGTACCGACCTCTCCGGCGGCGAACAGCAGATGCTGGCGATCGCGCGCGCGCTGGTGCGCGAGCCGAAGCTGCTCTTGCTCGACGAGCCGTTCGAGGGCCTGGCGCCGGTTATCGTACAAAACCTGCTCACCACCTGCCGCAAGCTTGCCGACGAGGGCCAGACCATCCTTTTGGTCGAGCAAAATATTTCCGCGGCCATGCTGCTCGCCGACCGCGCCTACATCATCAACAACGGGCACATCGTCGAGACGCACACCGCCCAAGCGCTACGCGACCAGCCCGAAGTGCTGCACCGGCATTTGGGCGTGTAGCGTTTGCAATCACCGCATTTCAAAAATTCGGGAACGGCGATGCCTCGCCGTTCCCGTTAACCAGATCAAACGTGATCGCCGACGGCTACGCCATCAGGCTGCCTTTGCGGTCGCTGCGTCTTCCCAGATTTTCATCTGGCGGGTTTCCGGCATCAGGAACAGGCCCAGCACGAAGGCGATCGCAGGCACCACGATCGGGTAGATCAGCGCATAGCCGAGGCTGCCCGTCGCCGCGTAGGCCGCGGTGGTGATAAACGGCACCAATCCGCCGCCCCAGCCGTTGCCGATGTGATACGGGACCGACACCGAGGTGTAGCGAATCCTGCTGGGGAAATATTCGGCCAGGAACGCCCCGATCGGGCCGTACACCATCCCCACATAGGCGACGAGGATGGCCACGATGAGAACGGCAGCCGGATAATTGACGGCGCCCGGCTTGGTCACCGCACCAAGCCAGGAATACAGCGGGTAGTAGGTCACCGCCGCGAGCAGGAAGCCCGCCAATATCACCGGCTTGCGGCCGATAATGTCGGACAGCCAGCCGAACAGGATGAGGGTCGGCGTGCCAATGATCAAACCGGCTCCCACGATATAGGCGGTGGTCAGCGGGTCGAGCTTGGAAACCGTTCCGAGAAAGTACAACGCCCAGAACTGGCCGCTGTACCAAACCACGCCCTCGCCGAGCACGATGATGGTCGCGATCAGCACGAACTTGATATTGGTGCTGAGGAACGCCTCCTTCCACGGGTTTTTGGTCATCGCCCCCTTGGCCTTGATCTCCTCGAAGATCGGCGATTCCTGGAAGTTGACCCGGATATAGTAGGCGATCAGCATCAGCACGAACGAGAACAGGAACGGAATGCGCCACGCCCAGTCGTTGAACGCGTCATTGCCGAAATAGGTGCGGGTGGCGATGATCACGAGGAGCGACAGCACGATCCCGAGTGTCGGCGAGGTCTGTAGCCAGCCGGTATAGTAGCCGCGGCGTTCATCCGACACGTGCTCGGCGACGTAGGTGATGGCGCCGCCGTATTGGCCGCCCAGGCAGAGCCCCTGGATGATCCGCAAACCGAACAGGATGAACGCGGCGGCGATGCCGATCTGCTGGAAGGTCGGGACCAATCCGATCGCCCCGGTGCCGAGCGCCATGCCGCTCAACGTGACGAGGAAGGTGTATTTGCGGCCGACGCGGTCGCCCATCCAACCGAACAGGAATGCCCCCAACGGACGGATCAGGAACCCCGCGGTAAACAGCGCGATCGTGCTTAGCAATGCCGCGACGGGGTGGCTCTTCTCGAAGAATTTGGCCGCCAAGACCGCGGCCAAGCTCCCGAAAATATAGAAGTCGTACCATTCGATGACGTTGCCGCCGGCCGCAGCCGTGATGACGCGGCGGAAATTCGCTGGAACGTGCGCTACCATGTGTGTCTCCCCCTACGGGCCGTGCCGGCGAACCAGCCGTGCTTCGCAGCCCCGAGCCGTGCGCGTGAAGGCGCAGGAGAGAACGTTAATCGCCTCGTTCGGACCTGTCTATCAGACGTTCGTCAAAATCCATCAATGTCACTTCGGGTACCCGCCAGAGCGGACGCAACGCACCGCACAATGAATTAAGACTTTGATTCAATGAACAACTTATCCTTCGATCCCGCAATGAAGCAGAAATCCGCGCCGCGGCGCAATCCACCCGTTACGCCGTCTTCGCCACTTTCAGTCCCAGTTCGGCGATCATGCGCTCGCGCATGATGAATTTCTGGATCTTGCCGGTCACTGTCATGGGGAATTCATCGACGAACTTGATGTAGCGCGGCACCTTGTAGTGGGCGATCTGGTCGCGGCAGAAGGCGCGGATTTCCTCTTCGTTGGCGCTCATGCCGGGGCGCAACCGTACCCAGGCGCAAATCTCCTCGCCATAGCGGTCGTCGGGCACGCCGATGACCTGGACGTCCTGGATTTTCGGGTGACGATAAAGAAATTCCTCGATCTCGCGCGGATAGACGTTCTCGCCGCCGCGGATCACCATGTCCTTGATGCGGCCGACGATGTTGCAATAGCCCTCGGCATCGATGGTGGCGAGGTCGCCGGTATGCATCCAGCGCGCCGCGTCGATCGCCTCGCGGGTGCGCTCCTCGTCGCCCCAATAGCCGAGCATGACGCAATAGCCGCGCGTCAACAATTCGCCCGGCGTGCCGGGCGGCACGATGCGGCCCTGGCTGTCGACGATCTTGACCTCGATGTGCGGCTGAATGCGGCCGACCGTGGAAACGCGGCGCTGCAGCGGGTCGGTGGTCGAGCTTTGGAACGACACCGGGCTCGTTTCGGTCATGCCGTAGGCGATGGTGATCTCGTTAAGATGCATCTTGTCGACGGCGCGCTTCATCACCTCGATCGGGCACGGCGAGCCGGCCATGATGCCGGTGCGCAGGCTGTTCAGATCGAAGCGGGCAAAATCCGCATGGTCGAGCTGGGCGATGAACATGGTCGGCACGCCGTGGAGCGCGGTGCAGCGCTCCTCGGCGACGGTCTGCAGCGTGGTCAGCGCATCAAAACCCTCGCCGGGAAACACCATGCAGGCGCCGTGCGTCACCGCGGCGAGGTTGCCCAAGACCATGCCGAAGCAATGATAAAGCGGCACCGGAATGCAGAGCCGGTCCTGCGGCGTGAGCCGCATCGCCTCGCCGATGAAAAAGCCGTTGTTGAGGATGTTGTGGTGCGACAGCGTCGCGCCCTTGGGAAAGCCGGTGGTGCCCGAGGTGAACTGGATGTTGATCGGCTCGTCGAATTGCAGGACCGGCGCGAGTTCGGCGATGCGTTTTTCCTCCGCGGCGCCGCCGCGTGCAGCGACGTCGATAAAACGCAGACAGCCAGGATGATTGCCTTCGCCTAGCACGACGACGGCGCGCAGCGCCGGCAGCCGCGCCGCTTCGAGCTTGCCCGGCGTGGTGCGGCCGAGCTCGGGCGCCAGCTCGCGCAGCATGCCGATGTAATCGGAGCTCTTGAAACGCTCCGCCAGGATCAGCGCCTTGCAACCGACCTTGTTGAGCGCGTATTCGAGCTCGGCCACGCGGTATGCCGGGTTGATGTTGACCAGGATGAGCCCGGCTTTGGCGGTGGCGAACTGGGTCAGCACCCACTCGCTGGTGTTGGGTGACCAGATGCCGATGCGCTCGCCGGGATTGAGCCCGAGCGTCAACAAGCCCGCCGCGAGCTTATCGACGGCGGCTTTGAGTTCCGCGTAGCTCATCCGCACGTTCTGATGGCGCACGATCAGCGCCGGCCGGTCCGCCCACTGGGCCGCGGCGGCATCGAAGAACCGGCCGATGGTCTCGCCGATCAGCGGCTTGTCGCTCGCCCCATGGACGTAACTCTGCGTGAGCGCCGTCATGACGGTTTCCTCCGGTGTACTTTAAATTTGCACCATTATAGCCGTCATGCTCGCGCTCGTCGCGGGCATCGACGTCTTTCCGCCCAGTCTAAGCCAAAGACGTGTATGGCCGGAACAAGTCCGGCCATGGACAGGGCATGCGTTGCGACCAACTTATTTGCCGCGCCGCTTCACCCGCCGTACCAGATAATCGAAGTTGATCTGGAACTGCTCGGGCTGGCCGATTTCGCTTTTGAGCTGGGCGATGTCGGCCGGCGGGAATTCCGGCGCCGGGTCGCCGGCCGCCTCGACGGCGAGCTGAACCATGGCGGCGTTCTCCAGCATGATGGCGCTAACCACGGCTTCGGCGATGTCCTTGCCGGTCACGACCGGCCCGTGATTTTTCAGGAGCACGGCGCGGTGCGGGCCGAGCGCCTTGGCGACGCCGGCGCCGAGCGCATGGCTGCGAATGAGCGCGATGGTGCCGGTGTAGAGGCCGAGCGCATCGGCAAACAGCGCGCCGGGCTGGCTGTAAGCACGCATCGGCCGGCCGGTCGAGGACAGCGCCACCGCATAGGGCGAATGGGTGTGGATCACGCAATTGACGTCCGGGCGCGCCTTGAAAATTTCCGAATGGATATAGACCTCGCTGTGCCGGCGCGCCGTGCCGGCCACCACTTTGGCCTCGAGATCGATGGTCAAGATGTTGGCAAAAGTGATCTCGTCGAGGCCCATGCTGTGCGGCTTCATGAAGAACAGTTTTGGATTGCCAGGCACGCGCACCGAAATGTGGCCGCGGGTAAAGTCGTCATGACCTTCGGCAACCAAAACCTTGCCGGCCAGGATCAATTGCTGCTTGATGTCGCGATGTGCATTCGTTGCTGTCTTAGCCATCTCACCTGTCCGTCATTCTCTGCTTTGCGCGCAACGCGCGGACCGCATGATGATGCGGCATGCGCCCTATCGCAAGCGAATGGCGGGTTTTGCGGCAGGTCGGCAACAACAGGCGTTGCGGCGAATATCTTGCCGGCAATGACGAGGGACCCGTAGAGCAGCGGCGCGAGCTTGGTGATTCTGAGGAGCCAAGTCGGCTTCATGATGGCGTTTTCCGGCAACGGCCGTCACCCGCGGACGGCTATCACTGCTCTTGTGCCAGGGGAGCATTGGCGTATTGGTCGTGCGGCTCGACAACGCTGCCGCAACAAAGCGCGTCGTTCGCGACGTTGCGCCACTCGGCGATCCTGGCCCGCGCCATGTCGCGCTGCGCGGTTGTCAGCCGCCGCAAGGCGCGCTCGCGAAACGCGACTGCACTCATCTCGCCGCCGTCGATCGACAACTCGCACCAGAAGAAAGCCGTCTGGTAATCGCGGTGAACGCCCTCGCCCGCCAGATGCATCGCGCATAGCGCCGATTGGGCCGTCGCATCGCCGCGCCGGGCGGCCTGGAAGTACCAGTGGGCAGCAGCGTTCGCGTCGCGCGGCACGCCTTTGCCTACGCGCAACAGGTAAGCCAACGAAGCCGCCGACCTGGCATCGCCCGCTTGCGCCAGCGCGGCCCAAATAGTCTTCGCGGCTGCATATTCCCCGAGATCGTAAGCGCGCCGCCCGTCCTCGAAGGTCTGTTCGGCGGCCGCCCCTGTGCAGAGCAAGACGAATGGCAGGAACGCGCAGACTGCCAGCTTGAGCTTGTCGATCACGACCAACCTCCGTCCGCTCGGAAAGGCCATAAAACGGCCGACGCGCTGCAAAATGGCGCGGCGAGAGCGGGCGGTCTGTGCCGCGGGTCACTCCGCGGACTGGCAAGCTTTAACGGTGGTCGAAAGCGTGATAGCGCTCGGCTTCGCACGCCTGCGTATTGCCGCGTCATTCGCCACCGACCGCTGTTATGAGTTCCTCCAAACCCACCTTCATCGACAAGCACGGCCTATGGACCGACGACGAGCGCCGCGAGGCGGCGGAGATCGCGCGGCGCGTCGAGACCGATAATCTGCGTTATGTGCGGCTCGCCTGGAGCGACACCCATGGCTATTCGCGGGCGAAGACGCTCACGGTGCCGGCGTTTCTCTCGGCGTTGAACGGCGGCTACAACATCGGCGTCGCCACCACGACGCTCGACGCGGCCGGCGCCCGCGTCTTCGCCTCGTTCACCCGTGGCGGCGGCATGGGTCTCGACGAGATGACCGGCTCGCCCAATCTCACCGTGGTGCCGGACCCGTCGACCTTCCGCGTGCTGCCGTGGGCACCGGGCGTCGGCTGGATTCTGTGCGACGAGTATTTCAACGACGGGCGGCCGTTTCATTTCGCGCCGCGCCAGCTACTGCGTAGCGCACTGCACAGGCTCGAAGCGCATGGCCATGCCAGCGTCATCGGCACCGAGATCGAATGGTATCTGCTGCGCGTCGCCGACGCCCATTTGAGCGCCGACAATATCGGCGCGCCCGGCACGCGTGGGCGTCCGATCCGCACCGTCCCGGCCGAGCCCGGCTATCACTATCACTCCGAATCCAACATGGATTTGATGCAGGGCGTGTTCGACGCGCTCGGCGACGCCTTCGATGCGCTCGGCCTCGGATTGCGCTCGATCGAAAACGAATGGGGCCCCGGGCAGGTCGAGTGCACCTTCGCGCCGCAGCCGGCGCTGCAGGCCGCCGACAACGCCTTCCTGTTTCGCACCGCCACGCGCCAGATCAGTCGCCGGCTCGGTTATTTCGCGACCTTCATGTGCCGGCCGGCGCTCAAAGGCTTTTATGCCAGCGGCTGGCATCTGCATCAGTCGCTGGTCGATGCGGCAAGCGGCAAGAATCTCTTGATGCCGCATCCGATGGGCGGGGCGCTGTCGTCGCACGGCTTGGGTTATTTGGCCGGCTTGCTACAGTACGCCGCGCCCTGCACCGCCTTCGCCACGCCGACGGTCAACGGCTATCGCCGCTTCCGTGCCAATTCGCTGGCGCCCGACCGCGCCGGCTGGGCGTGCGACAACCGCGGCGCCATGATCCGCCTGCTTGGCGGCGCCGACGATCCGGCGACACGCTTCGAAAATCGCACTGGCGAACCCGCGGCCAATCCGTATCTTTATATCATGTCGCAAGTTATCGCCGGATTCGCCGGCATCGAAGAAAAGCGCAACCCGCCGCCGGCCGATAACGAACCCTACCTCGCCGACCGGCCGCTGCTTCCGAAAAGCCTGGCCGAAGCGCTCGACGCGCTCGACAGGGAGCCGTTGTTCCGGCGCGAACTCGGCGATATTTTTATCGACTACTTCGTCGCCCTCAAACGCAGCGAGTGGACGCGCTACCAGCGCGCGCTCGAGGACAGCAAGGAAGCGGGCGACGAGCCGACCACCTGGGAGCAGAACGAGTATTTCGACTTCTTCTGATGGCGAATTGCGAATGGCGAGTAGCGAATGGAAGTAGCTCGGACGATCACCTGCCCCCCATTCGCCATTGGCTATTCGCCATTCGCACGAGAAGCCGAAACTCAAAGCACAGCTAAGGCCGCATACCATGACGGCGCTTGAAAAAGTCACTCCCCCGCACGGCCGGCTCGATGCCACCGCGCTCTACGACTGGGACCATCTGGTGCAGGAGGACCGCGCCCACCGGCTGATCTACACCGATCCTGCCATTTTCGAAGCCGAGATGACCCGCATCTTCGGCGGCACCTGGACCTATCTGGCGCACGAGAGCGAAATCGCAAACGACAACGATTTCATCACCCGCCGTCTCGGTCTGCGTCCGCTCATCATCGTGCGTGACGGCAGCGGTAAAGTCCGCGCGCTGTATAACCGCTGCACCCATCGCGGCACCACGCTGTGCCGCTTCGACAAAGGCAACGCCAAATCGTTCCAGTGCCCGTATCACGGCTGGAATTTCCTCAACACCGGCAAGCTGCGCGGCGTGCCGTGGCCGGACGGCTATGCCGAGGACATGCGCGATCCGAAATATAATCTCGCCCAGGTGCCGCGCATCGAATCCTATCGCGGCTTCATCTTCGGCACGCTCAATCTCGACGCGCTGCCGCTCACCGAGCATCTCGGCCCGATCGCCAAGCTGATCGACGAATGGCTCGACCGCAATCCGGGCGGCAAAGTCGTGGTCTGCGAGGCCAACCGCTTCCGCTTCAAGGGCAACTGGAAGCTCGCCTACGACAATTCGTGCGACGGCTATCACGTCGCCTATTCGCACCGCTCGCTGCTCGAGACCGAGAACCGTTTCGCCGGCGAGAACGCCAAGGGCATGGCGTATTACCGCAATTCGCCCGACACCCAGGCGATGTACATGCGCTACACCGGCCACGGCAACCACTTCAAGGACAAGCGGCCGAACCTGGAACAGCGGCCCGGCGGGCTGTGGGCGCTGGAAAGCGCGCATCCCGGCATGGAGCATTACGAAGCCGAATTTCTGCGCCGCTACGGCGAGCGCGCCTTCGCGCTGCTTGATCTCGCCGGCTCCGAGCCGGTCAACATCAACGTGTTTCCCAATTTCTCGCTGCTCGGCAACCACATCCAGGTATTCGAGCCGCTGTCCGTCGGCGAGACCAACGCCATCTGGTACGGCACCATGGTGGTCGACGACGGCACGCTCGGCGCTGAGGCCACGACCGACATCAACGCGCTGCGCATGCGCACCCAGGAGGGATTTCCGAATTTCGGCGAAGTCGACGACATCGCCAATTTCGAGCAGATCCAGCGCGGCCTGATGGCCGTCGAGGACGAGTGGGTCTACATGCATCGCGGGCTGGGCATTCCCGGCCGCGTTCAGCGCCACGACGACGGCACCATCACCGCGCCGGCGACCGACGAAGCGTTCATGCGCGAGCACTTCAAGGAATGGAAGCGGTTGATGAAGACCACGCAAAATCTCGCCATCGCGCGCGAGCCATGACATGAACGCTCCGACCGCCGCGGCCGATCCGTCGCACAGCTCCTTTTACGTCAACGACGCGCTCTACCGCGAGCTGGTCGGCGATTTCACCGGCTGGCAGGACGACGCACGCACGGTGACCGATCTTGCCGAGCGCGATGCGTTCCGGCGCCTGCTCGAGCGCGAGGCACGGCTACTCGACCAGTTGCGCTACGACGATTGGCTCGCGCTGTACACGGCCGAGTGCATCTATTGGGTGCCATCGACGCCGCAGGCCGGCGATCCGCGCCGCGAGATTGCGGTGATGTTCGACGATCGGCGCCGACTCGAAGACCGCGTCTATAGGCTGCGCACCGGCTTCGCCTGGTCGCAGGCGCCGGCCTCGCGCACCGTGCGGCTGATCGCCAACGTCGAGGTTTTCGCCACCGCGCGCGACGACGTGCGCATGCTGCGCTCCAATTTTCTGATCAGCGAATTCTGGGACAACGAAACGCGCACCCTCACCGGCTGGGCCGGCCACCGCGTGATGCGCGACGGCGCCGGCGCCAGCTGGAAAATCGCCGCCAAGCAGGTCAACCTTATCGACTGCGACCAATGCATCCGCAACCCGAGCATTATTCTTTAGCGGCGCGTCGTCTCCTCGCAGTCACGCTCATGCGGAGCATGTTCTCACTGAGCAACATTGCACAACACGATATAATTCGCCGATCCATCCGAATACAGTAAGCCCAGATTATTGCCCGGGGCGGTCGCTGTGGGCAGCCATTCCATCGCCCGCGCGCGAATGCCGGGGACCGCATCGGTTCCGTTGGCGAACGCCTCGGGCGACGACTGCGCCTGCTTTTGCAGGGCAGCTTCGGCTTCTGGAACGGCATAATAGCAACTCAAATGGTTGACAGTGCCCGGAACGTTCGTGCCCCCTTGGCACAACGCTATCAAGCTCGTCGAGATGGTCTGTTTGCACGGAGCGATTTTCGTCGAGTCAACCGTGCACGTAAGCGGTGTCGGACCGCCGAAAAACTGGCAGTTGAACACGGCCGCTTGCAGCGGCAAATTGAGCCCGAGCAAAAGCGACGTTGCGGCAGCGATCGTACGCATCTCCTGGCCCCCCTCATTATCTGGCCTGTGTTCGAGGACTGTCCGCCTGTTCGGCATCAACCGAAACCACAGGCGCACGTCTACAACTATAGGTGAGGCATGCGCCGCATGTCAAACGAATGCTACACATTTGGAGGATTTCGTGATTTATGCGCAACGCGCTGAAGAAAGTCCGTCTTCATGTCAAAGCTGAAACTCACCCTCGCCTGCGGCCGCTATGACCGCACCCAGCCGCTGATCGACGGCCGCGTCGAAGTCGAAGGCGTCGATCTCACGTTCCTGCCGCTGCGGCCGGGCGAGACGTTCTGGCGCATGCTCAATCACGGCGAATTCGATGTCTCCGAGATGTCGCTGTCGTCCTACACGATCCTGCGCTCCGAAGGCGACACGCGCTTCATCGCCGTGCCGGTATTTCCGTCGCGCGTGTTCCGGCATTCGGCGGTGTATCTGCGCGCCGACAGCAAGATCGCAGCGCCGGCGGAGCTGAAGGGCAAGCGCGTCGGCGTCGCCGATTATCAGATGACCGCGGCGGTTTGGGCGCGCGGCTTTTTGTCGGACGATTACGGCGTCAAACCGGAGCACATCCACTGGGTGATCGGCCGGCCGGTCCGTACCATCAAACCGCCGCCGGACATCACTTGCGAGTTCATGCGGCAGGACACCACGCTCGAAGCCATGCTCGAGCGCGGCGAGATCGATGCGCTGATTTCGGTGATGATCCCACCGGCGCTCGGCTCAAGCGTGCGTCGGCTGTTCGCCGAGCCGCGCCAGGTCGAGCGCGATTATTATCAGCGCACCGGCATCTTCCCGATCATGCACACCTTCGTGCTCAAGACCGCGCTCTATGAAGCCAACCCCTGGCTCGCCATCAGTTTTTACCGCGCCTTCTGCCGCGCCCGCGACATCGCCTATTACTGGATGTACGACACCGACGCGCTCACCGTCGGCCTGCCCTGGGTGATCGACGAGGTGGAGGCGACGCGCAAAATTTTCGGGCCGCAAATCTGGGATTATTCCATCGAAGGCAGCCGGCCCACGCTCGAGGCGCTCGTACGCCATCTCGACGAACAAAAGCTCACGCGCCGGCCCATGTCAGTCGAGGAACTGTTCGTGCCGAATGTCGGCCCGGGCATGGCCGAATATTTGCGGGCGACGGCCGAAAATTAACCTATTGCGGCGCCGCATCCTGCCGGCACTTGGCGACGTTTGATTTAGGTCAAAGCAGCCGGCCTTTCGCGATTCTATGTTTGCGCTGACACCCCGCGATCGCACAGATGGAGGGTCGCATGTCAGCCGTATCTGCCAAAACCAAGGCCGCTTCGCCGCTGCAGGCTATCCTGCGATGGGTCCGAGAGCGGATGTCGACGCCGGACTATGAACTCGCGGCCTACGGTGACCGCGAGGTCGAGCAGATCGCCAAGGACATCGGCGTCTCGCCTGCCGAACTTTACCAGCTCGCCCGATCCGACGCGGCTGGCGCCGAACTGTTGCTGCAGCGCATGGCCGCGCTCGATCTCGACTGCAGGGAAGTGGCCCGGCTGATGCCGGAAACCCTGCACGATCTGCAGCGCCTGTGCACCCTCTGCTCGACACGACGACGCTGCACGCGGGATCTGGCGCGCGACCCAAACGATCCGAATTGGAAGGAATACTGTCCGAACGTCGCGACGCTGTTGGCGTTGGACGCGATGCCGTGGACGGCGCGCGCCGAGTGGTAGCGACCGGCCGGATCATCCCGACGCAACAAGGAGAAGGTGCCATGCCCGCAACCGAATCCCATGGTCTGTTTGCCCGTATCTCCGCCGCCATGGCGATGCTGCGCCGGCAGAGCGAGTTTACCTGCGGCGATTGCGAGCACGCGGAAAGCTGCGGCCTGCCGCCGAGCGAGGATTGCGTCATCAGAGCGGCGCAGCTTGCCCGCGGCGACTGGAAATTGCGCCGCCAGGCGCGAGAGCTCAGACGCAGCATCAGCCCGATGTGAGCGGCCGTTTCGTGTCATGATCCGCGCCAGGCTGCGCGGCGCATGACTGCTATCCGTGGATATTGACACGCGGCAGCAGAGCCGCGATTTGACTGCCGGTCGCCATCCCCCAGCAAGGCCGGTTCCGCATGCCTTCCGTCGCCGACGCCCCCGCGCGCGCCAAGCGCATTCCACTGCGCGATTTTTTCCGTAATCCGGAGCGTTCCGGGTTTCAGATCTCGCCCGACGGCAACACGCTGGCGTTCATGCAACCCTACCAAAACCGCATGAACGTATTCGTGCAACCGCGCGCCGGCGGCGAGCCGGTCCGCCTCACCAGCGAGACCGAGCGCGACGTCGCGGGCTATTTCTGGAAGGGCTCGCGCCGCATCGTCTATCGGAAGGACTTCAAGGGCGACGAGAATTATCATCTGGTGGCGGTCGATGTCGCCGGCGGTGAACCAGCCGACCTCACCCCGTTCGACAAGGTGCGAGCCGAGATCGTCGATGACCGCTACGACGACGACAACGAGATGATCGTCGCGTTGAACAAGCGCAGCGCCGAGGTATTCGACGTCTATCGCCTCGATCTCAACAGCAGGGAGCTGACGCTCATTGCCGAGAATCCCGGCAACGTGACCAACTGGGTCACCGATCATTCAGGCGCTATCCGCCTCGCCATCGTCACCGATGGCGTCAGCACCAGCATTCTGCACCGGGCGAACGACGGTGCCGCATTCCAGACGACGATCACGACTAATTTCAAGGAGCAGATCCAGCCGCTGTTCTTCGATTTCGACAACAAGCTTCTGTTCGCCTCTTCGAATATCGGCCGCGACAAAGCAGCAATCGTCCGGCTCGATCCGGCGACCGCCAAGGAGGATGGCGTCATTTTCCAGCACCCCGAGGTCGACGTCGCCGGCCTCGACTGGTCGCGCAAGCGTAAGGTCTACACCGAGGTGCAATTTGTCACTTCGAAACGCGAGCGCAAATTCTTCGATGCCGAGACGCAGGCGATTTTCGCCGATCTGGCCGCTCGCCTGCCCGGCTATGAAATCGACCTGCAGAGCAACAATCGCGACGAAGATATTTTTGTGGTCGCGGCGTGGAGCGACCGCACCCAGGGCGTCCGTTATCTGTACGAGCGCGCCTCCGGCAAGCTGACAAAACTCGCCGAGATCGCGCCGTGGCTCGACGAGAACGAGCTCGCCGAGATGAGGCCGATCAGCTACGCCGCGCGCGACGGGCTCACCATTCACGGCTACCTGACGCTGCCGCGCGGCGGTGGCGCCAATCTGCCACTTGTCGTCAACCCGCACGGCGGTCCGTGGGCGCGCGACGCGTGGGGCTATAACCCCGAAGTGCAGTTTCTTGCCAACCGCGGCTACGCGGTCCTGCAGGTGAACTTCCGCGGTTCGGTCGGCTACGGCCGCGCGTTCTGGGAGAAAAGCTTCCGGCAATGGGGCAAGACCATGCAGGACGACGTCACCGACGGCGTCAAATACGCCATCGCGCAAGGCATCGCCGATCCAAAGCGCATCGCCATCTACGGCGGCAGCTACGGCGGTTATGCGGCGCTCGCCGGTCTGGCCTTTACGCCGGAGCTGTATGCCTGCGGCGTCGATTACGTCGGCGTCTCGAACCTGTTCACGTTTCTCAAAACCATTCCGCCGTATTGGAAGCCGCTGCTCGACATGTTTTACGAGATGGTCGGCAATCCCGAGAAGGACAAGGAACTGCTCGCGGCAGCATCGCCGGTGCTGCACGCCGAAAACATTCGTGTGCCGCTTCTGATCGCGCAGGGCGCGCAGGACCCGCGCGTCAACGTCGACGAATCCAACCAGATGGTCGCGGCGCTGAAAAAGCACGGCGTGCCGGTCGAATACATCGTCAAGGACAACGAAGGCCACGGTTTTCACAACGAGGAAAACCGCTTCGAATTCTACGAAGCGATGGAAAAGTTTTTGGCGAAATATTTGGGTTGACCAAGCCACTCGCCCATTCTCACTCGTCCTGCCCGGCCTTTGTGCCGGGCATCCACGTCTGAGGACTTGGCACAAGCAAAGACGCGGATGGCCGGGACGAGCCCGGTCATGACGAAAGTCGATGACAGCGCCGCTTGCGCAAAACCTGCCGCCTTTCTACAACTACCAAGACGATAAGTTACCAAGGGAGGACACCATGCGTGCGACGATCAGGCCGTGGCTTTTGGGAGGCGCGGCGCTGGCACTGGCCGGCGGCGTGGCCGCCGTCGGACAAGCGGCCGCGCAGGGCATGATGGCGCCGCCGAAGACCATCAAAATCGGCTTTATCTCGACCTTCAGCGGCCCCGCCGCGGCGATCGGCAACGACATGCGCAATTCGTTCGAGCTCGGCCTCGACCATCTCGGCCGCAAGCTCGGCGGCCTGCCGGTCGAGGTCATCTACGAGGACGACCAGATCAAGCCGGAAGTCGGCGTGCAGAAGACCCAGAAGCTCATTCAATCGGACAAGGTCGATTTCATCGTCGGCTACATCTGGTCGAACGTGCTGGTCGCGTCGCTCAAGCCGCTGATCGATTCCAAGACCGTCACCATCGTGACCAATGCGGGCGCCTCGCAGCTCGCCGGCGAGATGTGCTCACCCTACGTGTTCTCGACCTCGTGGCAGAATGACCAGACGCCGGCGGCGGTCGGCACCTACATGAACCAGAAGGGCGTCAAGACTGCGTTCCTGATCGGCCCGAACTACATTGCCGGCAAAGACATGCTGACCGGCGTGCAGACCACGTTCAAAGGCCAGATCGTGGGCCAGGAGCTGACACGCTGGCCCGACCAGCTCGATTTTTCCGCCGAGCTGTCGAAGGCCCGCTCAGCCAAGCCGGACGCCATCTTCGCGTTCTATCCGGGCGGCGCCGGCGTTCAGTTCGTGACGCAATACGCCCAGAGCGGGTTGAAAGGCCAGATCCCGCTCTACACCGCGTTCACCATCGACGATCTGTCGCTGCCGCGGCTCAAAGACCTCGCGATCGGGGTTCCCGGCGCGCAAAACTGGGTCAACGACCTGCCCAATCCGGTCAACAAAAAGTTCGTCGCCGATTACCAGGCGAAATACAAAGCCTCGCCGTCGTTCTACGGCGCCGACACCTACGACGCGGCGGCGCTGCTCGACTCCGCCGTCAAGGCGGTGCACGGCAACCTCGCCGACAAGGAAGGCCTGCGCAAAGCGCTCGAACGTGCCAGCTTCCAGTCGGTGCGCGGCGACTTCAAGTTCGGCAACAATCACATCCCGATCCAGAACTTCTATCTGCAGGACGCCGGCAAGAACGCCGACGGCAGCTACTCGCTTCATACCGTGTCGCTCATCGTCAAAGACGATCAGGACAAATTCCACGACAAGTGCCCGATGAAGTGAGCGCCGGCGCCGCGACTTCTACCTCGCGGGAGGCTTGATCCCGCGGGGCGCCGCTGCGAGATTAGGCATTTCGGGGACGCGCCGGTAGTTGTGCTAAAATCCGCGCGCGGGGACGATCGGTCATGGTCAAGTATCTCGAGGAGGCGGACGTCCGTGCCGTGCTCCGCTGGGATGACCTGATTGACGCGATGGAGTGCGCGCTTGCGGCATTCTCGGCGGGACAAGTGCTGCAACCAGTCCGCAACCTGATGGAGATCGAGGCGGGCAAGCGGTATCTAGGTGTCATGCCGGCGGTGGCCCAGGATGCCATGGGCCTAAAGCTCGTCAGCTTCTACCCTGGCAACGCCGGCACCAAGATCCCAACCCACATGGCGATGGTGCTGCTGTTCCGGCCGGAGACCGGTGAGCCTCTTGTGGTCATGGATGGGCGGCTGATCACCGAGATGCGCACGGCCGCGGTTTCGGCGGCTGTGACAAAGCGCCTAGCCGCGCCCGACGCCCACGTCCTCGCCCTGCTCGGCAGCGGCGTCCAAGCCACAGCGCATCTCGAGGCGCTGGCGCGGGTGCGCCGGTTCGATGACATCCGAGTCTGGAGCCAAACCGCGGAGCATGCCAAGCGTTTCGCCGACGAACATGGCGCCACGGCGATGGGTGCGGAGTCCGCCGTCCGCGACGCCGACGTAGTTGTGACCGCGACCAACGCGCGCCAGCCGATCCTGCTCGGGGAATGGCTGAAGCCGGGTGCGCACGTCAACGCGGTCGGCTCGCCGAGGCCTGACTGGCGCGAGCTCGACGACGACGCCATGGCCAACGTTCTCGTCGTCGATTCGCGGGAGGCGGTGTTGAAGGAATCCGGTGACGTGATCCTCTCGAAAGCGCCAATCTACGCGGAGGTCGGCGAATTGTTCGTCGGCGCAAAACCTGCCCCAGCATCGGTGACGACAGTCTTCAAGTCAGTCGGTATTGCGGTCGAAGACATCGCTGCGGCGAAACTCGTGTTCGACGCCGTATCGCGGCGCTCGGCATAAGGTGACGGAGCCATGCTCTACTTCATCGAGCAGTGCCTCAACGGCGTGCAGCTTGGCATGCTGTTGTTCCTGCTCGCCGCCGGATTGACGCTGATCTTCGGCATCATGGATCTGGTCAATCTGGCGCACGGCTCGCTGTACATGCTCGGCGCCTATTTCGCCGCGACCTTCGCGGCCGCGACCGACAGCTTCGTGCTCGGCGCACTGCTCGCACTCGCCGCCACTGCGGTGTGCGGCATGGTGCTGGAAGTGATCGCGATCCGGCCGCTCTACCGCCGCAGCCATCTCGATCACGTGCTCGGCACGTTCGGTCTGTTGCTCTTCTTCAACGAACTGGTGCGGCTCATTTGGGGCCCGGCCGGCATGACGCTGTCGCTGCCGAGCGCGATGCTGAGCGCGGTGCAGATCATTCCGGGCGTCTATTATCCGCTCTATCGACTGGTGATCATCCTGGTGGCGCTTGCGGTCGCGGCGCTGCTTTATCTCTTAGTCATGCGTACCCGGCTCGGCATGCTGATCCGCGCCGGCGCCTCAAACCGCGAGATGGTCGGAGCGCTCGGCGTCAACATCAAGCTCCTCTACACGCTGGTATTCGGGCTCGGCGCCACGCTGGCCGGCTTTGCCGGCCTGATGCAGGCGCCGATCCTCACCGTGCAGATCGGCATGGGCGAGAACATTCTGATCCTCGCCTTCGTCGTCATCATCATCGGCGGCATCGGCTCGATCCGCGGCGCCTTCGTCGCCGCGATCGTGGTCGGCCTGATCGACACGCTCGGCCGCGCCTTCCTACCCGACGTGCTGCGCTCGATGCTGAGCACCAACGCCGCGCTGACCTTGGCGCCGGCGATCTCGTCGATGTCGATCTACATGCTGATGGCCGCGGTTTTGGTGTTTCGGCCGGAAGGTCTGTTCCCCGCGGCGAGCCGATGAAAGCCGCGCTCAAGCTGTTCCGCGTTTCACTCCCCGCTTCCTGGTTGGCGCCGCGCACGGCGCTCCCTGTCGCCGTACTGATCATTCTCGGGCTGGTGCCGATCTACACCGCCGTCACCGGCGACGCGTTCATGCTGACGCTGTTCGGCCGCATCGTGATTTTGTCCATCGCGGCGCTGAGCCTTAACCTGATCATGGGCTATGGCGGCATGGCGAGCTTCGGCCACGCCGCATATCTCGGCATCGGCGGCTATGCGGTCGGCATTCTGTGGAAGGAAGGCATCGCGTCGGGATTCGTGCAGTGGCCGGTGGCGATCGCGGTATCCGCTTTGTTTGCGCTCGCGGTCGGCGCGCTCAGCCTGCGCACCCGCGGCGTCTATTTCATCATGATCACGCTCGCGTTCGCACAGATGGTCTATTACGTGGCGCAGGGGCTGGACCGCTACGGCGGCGACGACGGCCTGACCATCGGCAGCCGCAGCCGCTTTGCCGGCATCGTCGACATCGGCAACGCCACGCAGCTTTATTATTTTTGTTTTGCGCTGCTGCTGGCGAGCCTGTTTCTGATCTCGCGTCTGGTGAACTCACGCTTCGGCCTTGTGATTCAGGGCACCCGCTCCAACGAACGCCGCATGCGCGCCATCGGCTTCTCGACGTTTCGCTACAAGCTCGTCTGCTTCGTCATCGCCGGCGCGCTGTGCGGGCTGTCCGGCGCGCTGCTTGCCAACCACACCAACTTCATCAGCCCGTCCATGATGTTCTGGACGCGCTCCGGCGACCTGATGGTCATGGTGATCCTCGGCGGCCTCGGGACGCTGTTCGGCCCCGTGCTCGGCGCCGTGACCTATCTGCTGCTCGAAGAGGCGCTATCGCGCGTCACCGAATACCCTGGACTGTTCCTCGGCCCGACGCTGCTTCTGGTCGCGATCTTCCTGCACGGCGGTATCCAGAGTCTATTCGGAGCGCCGCGCCGTGACTGAGCCACTGCTGCAGGTCGCGGGCTTGAGCAAGCGCTTCGGCGGCGTGGTCGCCGCCGACGCCATCGCGCTCGATATTCCGGCTGGTGAATGCCACGCCATCATCGGACCGAATGGCGCCGGCAAGACGACCTTGATTGGACTTCTCGCCGGCGAGCCCGCGCCGGAGCGCGGCAGCATCCGCTTCGATGGCCGCGACATCACCGCGCTTCCGGTACACAGCCGCAGCCAGCTCGGCCTCGCCCGCTCGTTTCAGATCACCTCGCTGTTCACCGACTTCACGGCGCTCGACAACGTCGCGCTCGCCGTTCAGGCCCATGCCGGGCATTCGTTCCGGTTCTGGAGAGATGCCCGCGGCGAGGCCGCGTTGCGCTTGCCGGCGCGCGAGGCGCTCGATCGCGTCGGCCTTGCCGCGCGCGCCGACACCCGCGTCGACAGGCTGAGCCACGGCGAGCAGCGCCAGCTCGAGATCGCGATGGCGCTGGCGACCCAGCCGCGCCTGCTTCTGCTCGACGAGCCGATGGCCGGCCTCGGCTCCGACGAATCCGCCCGCATCGTCGCCATGCTGCGCCAGCTCAAAGGCAGCCTCACCATGGTGCTGGTCGAGCACGACATGGAGACGGTATTTGCGCTCGCCGACCGCATCACGGTGCTGGTCTACGGTCGCGTCATCGCCAGTGGCGAGCCGGCGGCGGTGCGCGCCGATGCCGCGGTACGCGAAGCCTATTTGGGCGAGCAGGACGCGCGCCAGGACCTGCACCATGGCTGAACCGCACGAGGCCACCAACGGCACGCTCCTCGAGGTATCCGGCATCGAGACGAGCTACGGCCTGAGCCGCGTGCTGTTCGGCGTATCGCTCGCGGTCAAGCCCGGCGAGATGGTGTCGCTCCTTGGCCGCAACGGCATGGGCAAGACCACAACGGTGCGCTCGATCATGGGCCTGACGCGCGCCACGACCGGAGCCATCCGTTTTGCCGGCACCGACATTCGCGATCTGCCGTCGTATCGCATCGCCAAGCTCGGGCTCGGTCTCGTGCCCGAGGGGCGCCAGGTTTTTCCCAACCTCACCGCGCGCGAAAATCTGATCGCCACGGCCGCCAACCGCGGCGGCGCCGCCGCGCCATGGACCCTCGACAAGGTGTTTGCGCTGTTTCCGCGGCTCGCCGCGCGCGCCGGCAGCATGGCGAACCTTCTGTCCGGCGGCGAGCAGCAGATGCTGGCCATCGGCCGCGCCCTGATGACCAACCCGCGCCTGCTCATTCTCGACGAGGCGACCGAAGGACTGGCGCCGCTCATTCGCGACGAAATCTGGCGCTGCCTCGAGGCGTTGCGCGCCGGCGGCCAATCCATCCTGGTGATCGACAAGAACGTCGATGCGCTCACCCGCATCGCCGACCGCCACGTCGTCATCGAGCGCGGCCGCGTGGTGTGGACCGGCAGCTCCGCCGAGTTGAAGGCGGCGGCCGAGATCCAACACCGTTACCTCGGGATTTGATGCGCTCGCTGCGGCTCCAGCCGAGCGCACCGGCCGGCCACGGGAACTTGGTTCACGGAGTCAAGTTACGAGGCCCGGATGCGACGCCGATGGTGGAGCATCACCTCTGGAAAAACAAAAATACCCCCCCTGCGTTGCCGCAGGGACGAGCAGCAGTGAGTGGTCCTACCAGAGTCCTATTATTCGGTCGCGTGTTTCACGGCGTCCTTGACGTCGCCGACGACCTTGCGGGCGGACCCTTCCGCCTTGTCCAGCTTACCTTCAGTCTCCAGATCTTTGTCGCCCGTCATCTTGCCGGCCGTGTCCTTGATGGCGCCGGTAACCTTTTTCGCGGTTCCTTTGACGTGTTCGCGGTCCATACTTCGACTCCTTCGCTGTCCAAGGAGTAACGTTGCTCGGCGATGCCCGGTTCCGAAACATTGACGCCAAGCCCCGCCGGCAATGGATTGCGCACGCGACCGCGGTTCCCATCAACTGTCGGCTTTTTACGCGCTGTGCTCGGCGGAACAGCGGTTCCGATTCGCACGTTGTTCGCACGGGTGAACGCATTGGACGCCCGCCATGACAAAACGTTTCATGCCGCTCCTGTTTGCCACCGCGGCGGTGCTCTCGGCCGCCGCGCCCGCCTGGGCCGACTACTACATCGTCCGAGAGTCCGCGGCGGGTCCGTGCCGCATCGTCGACAACAAGCCGTTGGACAGCAAAAGCATCGTTGGCGGCGACCGCTACTACGCGGACCGCGCCGCAGCCGAGAAGGAAATGCCGCTGCTGTGTAAATCGCAGTGAGCTTACTCGGCGCGCCGGCAAGCTTGATGAATGCATTCCAGGAGCGCGTTGCCGAGAAACGGCTTCTCGACGATGGGTACCTTGGCCTTGGCGGCACGGGCGCTTAACGCCGCACTCGGTTCGCTGATGATCAGAATTGCCGGCGCCGCGACATCACGGTCCCGCAGTTTGTCGATCAGCTCAAGCCCGCTCAGGCCCGGCATTCTCTGGTCGATCACGAAACAATCGCAGATGCCGACGTCGCGAGCGCGCAGGAGATCGGCGCCGCCCGCAAAAGTCCGCACCTTGAAACCTTCCAGCTCCAGGGAAAATTTCAGCGAACTGCAGACGGCCGGGTCGTCGTCAACGACGGCGATAACCGGCGGCGGATTCGCTACGGTCTGTGGCGCCATCATCGCCCGCACTCCCTGGCTTCAATTCGAATGGATAATGCCCGGGACGGGACTGCCGCATTGATATGGCTCAATTGGCCGGGGCGGTCCGTGGACGCGAAAAATCCGGCGCCCAGGGCAATCAGTCCCCGCCCAGCATGCCGACGACCAGCGCCATGCGGACCAGATCGGACAGGCTGCCCGCCTGCATCTTGTTCATCAGATTGGCCCGATAAATCTCGACCGTCCGCGGGCTGATGCCGAGCTCGTAGGCGATCTGCTTGTTGGCGCGGCCGGCGACCAGTCCTTCCAGCACGTCGCGCTCGCGATTGGACAGCGCGGCGAGCCTGCTTTCGACTTCGGCGCGTTCGGCGTGGCGTTTTTCGTCGACGTCGCGCTGGCGCAGCGCCGAGCGCACGCTTGCCAGCAGCACCTCGTCATCGAACGGCTTTTCCAAAAAATCCGCAGCGCCGATCTTCATCGCCTCGACCGCGAGCGCGATGTCGCCGTGGCCGGTAATGACGATCACCGGCGCCTCGACCTTGAGGTCTTTCAGGCGACGCAACAGATCGATGCCGCTCATGCCGGGCATGCGCACGTCGGTGATGATGCAGCTGGCGCCGACACCGGCGAGCCGATCGAGAAACGCCGTGGCCGAACCGTAGGTCTCGACCTCGATGTCCGCGGTCTGCAGCAGAAATGCCAGCGACTGACGACTCGCGTCGTCGTCATCGATGACATGAACCATGACTTTTTGGACGGTGACTTTTTCAGACGTCATCGCCGACTTCCTCCTTGGCCACGGCCGGCAGCGTGAACGAAAACACCGTGCCGCCTCCCGGATTGGGGTGCGGCGCGATCGCGCCGCCATGGGCCTCGACGATGGTGCGCGAGATCGATAACCCGACGCCCATGCCTTGCGGCTTGCTGGTCACGAACGGCTGAAATAATTGTGCAGCGACCTCCGGCGCAATGCCGCTGCCGGTATCGGCGACGCTGATCTCGATCATGTTGCCGGGCAGCGCCGCGGTGGCGATCATCAGATCGCGGCGCTCGCAGCCGTCCATCGCCTCGATGGCGTTGCGGATCAGATTGAGCAGCACCTGTTGGATCTGCACCTTGTCGGCGAGCACGAGCTTGGCTTCCGGCGCCAGGTCGAAACGAACGCGCACGCCGCGGTCCTTGGCCCCGACCAGCGCCAGTGCGCTCGCCTCTTCGACCAGCTTCTTGACGTCCTCGACGCGACGCTCACTTTCGCCGCGGGAGACGAAGTCGCGCAGCCGGCGAATGATCTGGCCGGCTCGCATCGCCTGCTCGGCGGCCTTGTCCATGGCGTCGCGTACCTGCCGCGCGCGCTGATCCGTGCTCGCTTCGAGCAGCCGCTGCGAGCCCTTCATGTAATTGGCGATCGCCGACAGCGGCTGGTTGAGCTCGTGCGCCAGCGCCGAGGCCATCTCGCCCATCGCAGTGAGCCGCGACACGTGCACCAGCTCGGCCTGCAGCTCCTGCAAGCGCGCCTCGGTCTGCTGGCGTTCGGTGAGGTCGCGGATGAAGCCGGTGAAGAACCGGGCGTCGCCGCTGCGCATCTCGCCGACCGCCAGCTCCATCGGAAAGGTCGAGCCGTTCTTGCGCTGGCCGACCACGATGCGGCCGATGCCGATAATGCGCCGCTCGCCGGTGCGCAGGTAACGCCCGATATAACCGTCATGCTCCTCCCGATACGGCGAAGGCATCAGCATTTTCACGTTCTGCCCGGCCACCTCGGCGGGGCTGTAGCCGAACAAGCGTTCCGCGGCCGCGCTGAACGATCGAACGATGCCGCGCTCGTCAATGACCACCATGGCTTCGGGAATAGTATCGAGAATCGATTGAACGTGCGCCTCGCGCGCGTTCGCGGATTCGGCGTTGGTCAAGGCCGACCGCCGCGCGCGATACAGCAATTCGCCGCGCCATGAAGCCGCAACGCCGAGAAAAGCGAACGCCGCCATATTGGCGAAGTCCGCCGTCGAAGCCGCGCGGTCGGCGGCGATGAAAAGCGCGCAGACGACAAGGCTGATCGCCGCCGTGATGATTCCCGCCCGCCAACCGCCGAACGCGGATCCGACCAGAATGGCGGGCACGAAAAACAGGAAACCGCCCTGACCGTGGAGAATCGGATCGAAAGCGGCACGAAGCCCCGCCGCCACCGCGATCGCCAAAAACGCGAGCCCGTATTCGATCGCGATACGCCGCAGCATCGGCGCGGCCGAAACGGGCGAATGCGGTTTTGCAGCGAGTTCAGCCATGTTTCTGCCGCTGATTGCCAGCTGGCGGCCGGCCTGACCGTCTCCCTTGGCACGGCCGACTACGGGGAATCCCTTAGGTGTATTATCTGAATTTTCCTTTCCGCGCCGAGGATTACCAATACCTCCCGAAGCTCCTGGAGGTAAAGCACCATGCTGACGCAAACCGCAATCCGCAGCGCCACCGCTCTTCCCAGCACGCGACCGGAGCGCGCTGTACGTCCCCTTTCCACCTCTCCGGCGAGCGAGACCCAACCTTTGGCTCAGCACATGCAGCTGATGGGCGTCGCCATGTCGTTTCCGCGCAACGCGGAAATCTTCGGCGAGAACGAGCCGGCCGATTATCTCTACAAGCTGATCAGCGGCACGGTGCGCACCTACAAAATTCTCAACGACGGACGCCGCCAGATCGGCGACTTCTACCTGTCCGGCGACGTCTTCGGGTTGGAATTCGGCGACGAGCATACCCAGTCCGCCGAAGCGATGACCGACGCCAAAGTGCTGGTGATCAAGCGTAGCGCGCTCACCGGACTCGCCGGGCGCAACGCCACCGTGGCGCGGGAGCTATACACGCTGACCGCCCGCGAGCTGCGGCGGGCTCAGGACCGCATCGTCCTCCTGATCAAAAGCGCGCAGGAGCGCGTGGCGAGCTTCCTTCTTGAAATGGCCGAGCGCGCGCCCTGCGGCGATTCGATCGAGCTGCCGATGTCGCGCCAGGACATCGCCGATTATCTCGGCCTGACCATCGAAACCGTGTCGCGGACGTTGACCGCGCTGGAAGGCGTCGCCGCCATCGGTTTGCCGACCTCGCGGCGGATCGTCCTGCGCAATCGGCCGGCCTTGAGTCGGATGAACGGTTAGGCCGGCGGCAACCCGGCAACGAATTGGGAGATCGATCATGATGCAAGTTCGCGATGTCATGACCCGCAATGTCATTACCGTGAAGCCCGAGGAATCAATCCTGGTCGCGGCACGGCAGATGCTGCAACATCGGGTCAGCGGCTTGCCGGTCGTCGACGCCACCGGCGCGCTAGTCGGCATCGTCACCGAAGGCGATTTTCTGCGCCGCGGCGAAATCGGCACGGCGCGGCGCCGGCCGAAATGGCTGGAATTCGTGATCGGACCCGGCCGCCTCGCCGATGAATACGTCCGCTCGTCGGGCCGCAAGGTCGCCGAGGTGATGACGCCCGACCCCTCGACGATCGACGAAGACGCCCCGCTCGAGAGCGTGGTCGAGCTGATGGAGCGCCGGCGCATCAAGCGGCTCCCGGTCGTGCGCAACGGCCGCCTCGTCGGCATCGTCAGCCGCGCCAATCTGATGCACGCGCTGGCGAGCCTCGCCGGCACTGCGCCGCAGCCCGCCATCGGCGACGCGACGATCCGCGAACGCGCGCTCGCGGCGCTGGCCCCGCACAATTGGGCGTTCGGCGTCAACATCGTGGTCAAGGACGGCACTGCCGAGCTGTGGGGCACGATCACCGACGAGCGCGAGCGGCAAGCCTGTATCGTTGCGGTCGAGAACGTGGCCGGCGTCAAGGCGGTGCATGATCATCTGGTCTGGGTCGAACCGATCTCCGGCATGGTCTTTCCTTCCGCCGAAGACGAAGCCGCCGAGCGCGCGAGCGCTTGAGCATGCCCATCGCAAAGACGGCCGCATGCCTCGCCATCGCGGCAGGTGTGGCTGCACTCTGCCGACCGGTCTACGCCCAGCCGAAACTGTCGCCGCAAGCGCAACGTGGTTTCGCCATCCTGCAGACCAACTGCGCGCGCTGCCACGCGGCCGAGCGCGTCGGCAGCAGTCCATTGCCGGCTGCACCGCCGTTTCGAACGCTGCACCAGCGCTACCCGGTCGAATCGCTGCAAGAGTCCCTCGCCGAAGGCATCGTCACCGGCCATCCGGACATGCCGGAATTCCGCTTCGATCCCGACCAGGTCGGCGATATCATCGCGTATCTGAAATCGCTGGAGCAATAGCGTCGTCATTGCGAGGAGCGAAGCGACGAAGCAATCCAGGAGTCGGTGCACCGGGCCCCTGGATTGCTTCGCCACGCTCGCAATGACGAATGAGGGCCTACACCCCAAGCTTCACCATGCACATCGTCGGATCCGTCGGATCCGACGCGACGTCGAAGCCGAGCTGGCGGCACATGGCCAGCATCGTGGTGTTTTCGCACAACACCTGGCCTTCGATGGTGCGGATGCCCTCGGCGCGGGCATACTCGATCAGGAGCTGCATTAGCCGCCAGCCGAGGCCGTGGCCTTTCAGATCGGAACGCACCAGGATGGCGTATTCGCCCTGGTCATAGGCGGAATTGGCGTGCAGGCGCACCACGCCGAGCATTTCGCCGCTCGCTTCGGCGATGGCGATGAACGCCATGGCGCGCGCGTAATCGATCTGCGTGAACCGCGCGATGAACGCATGGCTGAATTCCTTGACCGGGGCGAAGAAGCGCAGCCGCAAATCCTCCGACGTAACGTGGCTCAAGAACTGCGGATAAAGCGCCTCGTCGGCGGGACGAATCGGCCGAACCAGCACGGCGGCGCCGTCGGCAAGCTCGATGCGCCGCTCCCATTCCTTCGGATAGGGCCGGATGGTGAAGCGCGGATGGCCGCACGGATAGCGCGGCACGCCGACCGGCGCGATCTTCAACCGCGCATCGACGGCGATGACGCCGTTCTCGTCGGCCAGCACCGGATTGAGGTCGACCTCGCGGATTTCCGGAAAGTCGGCGGCGAGCTGCGCGAGCTTGACCAGCAAAAGCTCGATGGCGCGCTCGTCGGCGGCCGGCACGTTGCGGTAGGCTTTGAGAATACGCGACACCCGCGTGCGCGCGACGAGCCGGCGGGCGAGCGCCAGGTCGAGCGGGGGCAGCGCCAAGGCCTTGTCGTCGATCACTTCGACGGCGGTGCCGCCCTGGCCGAACACGACGACGGGGCCGAAGGTCGAATCGTCGGCGATCCCGACGATCAGCTCGCGCGCCTTGGGGCGCGTGATCATGGGAAATACTGCAACGCCGTCGATCCGCGCTTGCGGCTTCGCCGCGCGAGCGCGACTCAGAATATCAGCCGCAGCCTCGCGCAAGGCGCGCTCGTTGCCCAGATCAAGCCGCACGCCGCCGACCTCGGATTTGTGCACGATGTCGGGCGACTGAATTTTGAGCACCACTGGGGTGCCGGCGGCGAGATACGGTCGCGCCGCCACTGCCGCCTCGTCGGCATCATGCGCCAGAACCGCCGGCGCGATCGGGATCTGATAGGCCGAGAGCACGCGGGCAAGCTCGATTGGATCGAGCCAGCTGCGCCCTGCCTTCAGCGCGTCATCGATCACCGGCCGCACCACGGCCGAATCGGGTGCAAAATCCTGCGGCAGATTGGGCGGCACCGCCAGCAGCAGCTCGCGCGATTGGCGATAGCGCACCAGATGCATGAAGCCGCCGACCGCGTCGCTTTCGGTGGCGTAGCTCGGAATGTGCGCCGCATCGAACGCTGCGTCCGCCGCACCGCCGTCGCCGAGCCAGACCGCGAACACCGGCTTCGGCGGAAATCGTTCGCTGCGGTGTTTTTGCGTCACCGCAATCACCGCCTTGGCGGCATCGATCGCGGCGCCGAGCGCGGTCGGCACGTTCATGGCCAGGACGGCGTCGTTGGCGTCGTCGGCCAGGAGCTGCTCCATCGCCGCGCCGTAGCGCGCGGCGTCGGCGTCGCCGGCGATGTCGACCGGATCGGCGCGCGACCAGATCAGCGGCAGCGCCGCATCGAGTTTTTGCAGCGCCGCCGGCGAAATGTCGGCAAGCTCGCCGCCGAGATCGGCCAGCCGGTCGACGGCGAGCACGCCGACACCGCCGCCATTGGTCAGAATGGCAAGGCGCTTGCCCGATATCTCGGTCAAATGGCCGAGCGTTTCCGCCGCCGCGAACAATTCGTCGAGGTCGCGCACGCGCAGCAGCCCAGCGCGGCGGAACGCGGCGTCGTAGACCGCGTCCGAACCGGCGAGCGCGCCGGTATGGGTCAACGCCGCCTTGGCGCCCTGCGCATGGCGGCCGGATTTGACCACCAGCACCGGCTTGCCGCGCGCCGCCGCGCGCGCCGCCGACATGAACTTGCGCGCGTCCTTGATCGATTCGATGTAGAGCAGGATGGCGCGGGTGCGGCGATCGAGCGCGAAATGGTCAAGCAGGTCGGCAAAATCGACGTCGATGCTGTCGCCGAGCGAGACGATCGCCGAGAAGCCGACGTCGTGGGTCGCCGACCATTCGACCAGTCCGGCGGCAATCGCGCCCGATTGCGAAATCAGCGCCAGGTCGCCGGCGCGCGGCATCGACGCCGCAAAGCTGGCATTGAGTTTGACCTGTGGCACCAGAACGCCGAGGCAATTGGGGCCGACGAGGCGCATGCCGGCGGCGCGCGCCGTCGCTTCGGCTTGCGCGGCGAGCGAGCCCGGGCCGTGGCCGAGGCCCGCGGTGATGATGATGCCGGCCGGCGTGCCTTTGGCGGCGGCTTCGCCAATGATTGCAGGGACCGCTGCCGGCGGCACTGCGATGACGGCGAGCTCGGGCGTATGGCGAAGCGCGCCGTAGGATCTGACGGCGGCGACGCCCTCAATCGCCGCATAGTGCGGATTGACGAGGTCGATTTGGCCGGCAAAGCCGCCGCGCCGCAAATTGGCGAGCACCGCCCGGCCCGGCGACGCGGCGCGCGGCGATGCTCCCACCACCGCGACCGAGCGCGGCGAAAACAGCGTCTCCAGCCGGTATGTCGACATGGTCTTTGCTCGCGCCGTTCTTGCTCGCGCCGGTCTGTCCGGCCTGACGGTTTGCCAATCTAAATGGTTTCTCGGCCGCCCATAATACGTGATGCCCGGCGCGAGGCCGGGCAACACGCTTAGACGCGGACCGAAGGGCGGATCAGCCGACCAGCGGCCGCAGCGCCGGATATTGCTCCCGGCAGATGCCAGCTCTCGACCACGCCGTCGAGCCCGAACACGTGCCCGGCGCGCTTGTCTCCGACGGCAGCGCTTGATCCAGATCAAAGCGATCGGCGGCCCGCCGGGCATGAATGCGATTGTCTTCGCCCACGAAGGACCACGGTCATGGCCGCGATGCATCAGCTTGAAATTCTCCGCCGTGGCGTTGTCGCCGGCACTGCCGGCGGGCTCGCCGAGATCGCGTGGGTGACGCTCTATGCCGGCGTGACCGGCGGCGATGCCGCGGTGCTGGCTCGCGGCGTGACCTCGGCCGCCGGAGTGAGTGCGCTGTTGCCGGCCGCTCCGGTGGCGCTCGGCGTCGCCGTGCACATGATGCTTGCCGTGATGCTCGGCGTGGCCCTGGCGTCGGCCTGGCAGGCGCTGCAGCGGCGGACAAGCAAACTTGCGAACCCCTATCCGTTCGCGCTCGCCGTGCTTGGCGGCGTGTGGGGCTTGAATTTCTTTGTCGTGCTGCCGGTCGTCAGTCCCGGCTTCGTTCATCTCGTACCCTATACGGTCAGCCTCGCCTCGAAGCTGCTGTTCGGCTTGGCGGCGGCACAAGCGCTTTCGTGGCAATCTGCGGCTGCACTTGTACCCTCCCGCATACGATGCAGCCGCCGATCCGGCCTGCGGCCGTAACGGCGCATGTCCTGCCGGCGGGGGCAGCCCGCCGCTTCGTTCTGCGTCCATGACGGCCGCAGGATGGGCGGCGGGCACTCCTTGCATCAAACACGGCATTGCGACGCGCGCGCGTCCGAGCAATCGCCGTGGCCTCTTGTGCTGCGGACAATCGCGGCCATAATGCTGAAAATTCGGCAAGCGGGAGGACCGATCATGGGCGCATTCATCGCGGCATGCGTGGCGTTCATCGTGTTGGGCGCGGGCGGCTATTTCGCTCTTAACGAGGCGCAGCAGCCGAGCGGCGCGGCCTATTCGACCCAGGCCACCCGCATCGAGCCGAACTGGAGCTGGCGTACAGCAGGCGAGCAATCCTGCGAGCCGCGATCGTCGTGGCAATGGTTCTTCGTCGACTTCCGCAGGCCGCGCGGCGAATCCCCGCTCTGCTCGGATTCGCAATAGCCGGCGCGAGCGACCGCGTCCACGGCTCGGCAGGCAAAGGCCGCGATAGTGCCCGCGAGAGGTCATGTCAGTGGGACAATTGCCGTCGCGACGTGACCTTTGGCTGCATTGGTTGATCTATCCGGGACATTCGCTGCCGACCGCGGCCGCGCCGGTGCTGGTGGCGATGGCGTTGGCGACGCGCGATCATGTATTCGCGGCGCTGCCCGCCGTCTTGGGATTCCTGGCGAGTTGGCTGATCCACATCGCCGGCCTGTTCACCGACAATTACGAGCTGCTCGCCCGGCATCGCTCGGTCAACGAGCATCCCGAACTGATCGAAGCGCTGAACACAGGCGCGCTGACGCTCGGCGGCATTCGCATCGCCATCTTCACCTGCCTGCTGCTGGCGGCGCTGACCGGCCCCTATCTGCTGCAGGTCGCCGGCACGCCGGTGATCGCGATCGGCCTTGTCGGCATGGTCGGCAGCCTGATCTATGCGGGCGGGCCATTTCCATTCGGCAAGCTCGGCCTTGCCGACCTGCACTTCTTCATCATGTTCGGCCTGATTGCGCCGGCGGCCACCTATTACGTGCAGCTTGCCGCGCACCAGAGCACGATGCCGGACTGGCAGCTGTTCGCCCACGGCGTACCGGCCCACGCCCTGATCGCCGGCCTGCCGCTCGGCGCGCTCGCCGTCAACGTCTTGATCATCGACGACATCCGCGACCGCGGCTTCGATGCGGCGAAAGGCTGGCGGACCACGCCGGTGCGTTTCGGCCTGCGCGCGAGCCGCATCGAATACGTGGCGCTTTCGGTGTTCGCCTATCTGGTGCCGTTCTGGCTATGGTTGGGTTGGGGCTTTGACGCGTGGGTGCTGCTGCCGCTGCTGACGGCGCCGTTCGCCTGGGCGATCGCCGGAAAAATTTTGCACCAGGACCGGCATGATGCGCTGGTGCCGATGACCCCGGCGGCGGCCTTGCTCTGCCTTGGCTATTCCGTGCTGCTGGCAGCGGGCATCGTGCTGTAGCGCCGCTGCGGTGGTTACGGCCGCTTGACCTTGCCGAGATCGACGCTGACCTTGCCGCCGAGGTCGGCAATGGAATCGTAGAGCAGCTGCAGCGCGTAAGTGGGATTGTGGGCGTAAGCGCCCGGATCCTTGGTCACGAACTGATAATTGTAGGCGGCCTTGAGCAGGCGCGGCGTCCACGCCTTGTAGCGGTTGGGAAACTTGGTCTCGTCCTTGTCGGCGATGCCGTTGCCGTTGGTGTCGACGAAGAAATAGGGGAATGTTTCGAGATCGTAGACGATGGGCTTGCCCGCCACCGACTTGGCATACGCCGTAATTGCGGCGAGCAGCTTGGCGCGTTGGTGCGCGATCTCCTGCGCCAAACCCTCGTTGGTGTCGCCGGTGCCGTCGTAATCGGCGGCGACGACGCGGATTTGGCGGAGCGACGCCTTGTCGGTGACCTGACGATGGCAAGCCGCGCAGGCGGTCACCTTGACCGCCACGGTGTGCAGCTCATGGCAGGTCGTGCACTGCGTGTATGGCTTCTGATGCTCGAAGCGCGCGGCATAGCTCTTGCCCGGATATTCGTAGCCGACCCGTGCCGCGGTCCCCGTCAGCATCGCACCCGCCGCGGTGTAGTGCACGTTGATGAACTCAAGCTTGGACTCGATCGTATCGTCGCCGATGGCGGCCACGGCCTTGTTGACGCTGTTTGGCGATTCGGTGCCCTGATGGCAGGTCATGCAGATCGCGTCGGCGCCCAGATTCGCCACCTGTGCACCGGAAGGAAACGTGACTGTATTGAGCCCCACCGTCTTGTCGTTATGACAGGCCACGCAGGTGATGACGGTGCCGACCGGCGCCGGACGATCTACCGCGCCGGGCCGGCTGCCGTCGGCGCCAAGAAAATCGCGGAAGCCGGGCGTCGAATGGCATTTGGCACATTCGGTCGGGATCGCACCTTCCTTATTCCAGTGATTGAAAGCCTCGGCCGCACGACGCGCGTGGGGCGAACTCGCCCATTCGGCGTAGAACGGCACCTCGGTGAACGGCAAAGCGCCGGGCCCCGCCGGTTCGCCGGCGGGCGGCGACGCGGCGGTCTGGGCGCGCGGTGTCGTGCCGCCGAACGGCACGACGACAAGGCAGCCGCAAAGCACGAGCGTCGCGATGCCTGGCGCAAGTCCGATGCGGCTGTTCATGGCGTCCTCCAATGTGTTGGCGCGGCGCAGCGGCGCTGCTGGCGCGTTCGTACCCGGCTCATTGTCTGCTGCGGCCGAGCCCGGAGCCGCGCAGGAAGCTTGCGCTCGCGGCGATCGGCGCGTGCGCCAGATTGAAATGGCAATCGATGCAGGTGATGCGCGTTTGCCCGAGCATGGCATGCGCCGCCCGGCCGGCTTCGCTGGCCGGACGAATGGCGCCGGGCTCATGGCATTTCTTGCAGGCCGCGCCGTCGTTGCTGCGCATCTCCTCGCGCACGCGCTCGGCCAACACCGGCAGGCGCGCCGACCAGACCGCGGGATCGCCGACATTGCCGGTGTATTCGGCGATACCGTCGCGAATTCCGTCGACCACGTGCGAATAGGTTTCGGCGAACCAGTTGCCTGACGGCACGTGGCAGTCGGCGCAGCTCACCAGCACGCCGGCAGCATTCGAACGATGCGCCGACTGTTGGTAATGCGGATCGGCCGCCAATGTCGCCATCGAATGGCACGAGGTGCAGAACGCCTCGGTCGCGGTCGACCGGTTGACGAACGTGCTGGCGATGATCGCACCGGCGCCTAACGCACCGCCCACGACGATCAATGCAATCGCCGCCCACCATCGCTTCATAACAGCTTCCTTTTGCGGGCGACCGCCTTCGCCGCGCCGGTAGATCCTTACCAGATCGGCCGGGTCGCAAGATTGACCTGAATCAATGTCTCGCTGGTCGATTCTTTCCAAAATTAGTGGAATTCGCCCGCCGCTTTGCCGGCAAGGCAAAGTTCGATCGAATTCCGAGAGCAGGAGAGGCCGTCATGTCGATGAAAAGACGAGATGTATTACTTAGCGGCAGCAGCGTGGCCGCGGCTTTGGCAGTCGGCGCAGTGATCGCATCGCAGCCCGCAACCGCACAAGCGCCGCGCTGGCAGCGCGAGGCCGACGTCGTCGTGATCGGCTCCGGCGCCACTGGCCTTCCTGCCGCCATCGTCGCCCGCGAGACCGGCGCCTCGGTGATTCTCGTCGAAGCCGAGAAGGATATCGGCGGTCATGCCATCACCAGCGGCGGCAACGTGCCGCTCGGCGGCGGCACCAGCGCGCAAAAGAAATACGGCATCGAGGATTCGCCAGACCTTCTGTTCCACGACCTGACCGACTGGTCGGTGGTCGAGCCGAACGGTTTTCCCGATTACCGCTATAACGACCGCGAAATCATTCGCGCCTTTGCCGACAACAGCGCGCCGACCTACGAATGGCTGGTCGCCCATGGCGTCATATTCGTCGACAAGGCGCCCGATGAATTCGGCGGCACTTCGGTCGGCAATTCGGTGCCACGCGAGGTGCACAGCGCAGTGATGGATTGGCCGATGGTGCAGACCGGCAAGCCGGCCGATCCGATAATTGCGAAGATGCTGTCCTCCGGCAACGGCCTGATGCGCCCGCTCGAAGCAGCGGCTAAAAAGGCCGGCGTGCAAATCCTGCTGGAACATCGGATGACCGCGATCTTCCGCCAGCAGCCGAACTCCGGCCGCGTCATCGGCATCGCCGCAGGCAACAACGGCAAGAGCCTCAACATCCGCGCCCGCAAGGCGGTGATCATCGCCACCGGCGGCTCAACCGGCAACGTCAATTTCCGCCGCATGTTCGATCCGCGGCTGACCGAGGAATATTGCGGGCTCTCCGGCATGCCGTGGTCCGATCAGGATGCCAGCGGCGAACGCGCCGCCATGGCGATCGGCGCATCGTTGTGGGGACTCTATAACCAGACCGGCGAATTCGGCTCGAACCTGACCAAGCCCGGCACCATCGGCAGCCAATACGGTTATGTGAACCTGAAATGGATGCCGGGCAGCCCGGTGTTCGATCGCGCCCGTGCCTCCGGTCTTTCCGTTGCCAATTGGCAGGACGTGATCCTGGTCAACATGCTCGGCAAACGGTTCTACGACGAAACCGGCGGCCAATTCACGTCAAACGATTACGGTTCGATCAAGCCGTATGTTCAGGCCAGCTATCTCAACGCCAAGAACGTCAAGTACAACCCAAACAACTTCATCAATGCGGCCTTGGCCGGCATCGACGATGGTCACAACGGCGGCGGCCCGATCTGGGCGATCTTCGACGCCGATGCGGCCGCGCGCGAAAAGTGGGATCCGAATCCGCCGAATGTCGATCCCAAGGCCGGCTTCTTCTTCAGCGCTGATGCGATCCGCGACCTCGCGGCCAAGATCGAAATGCAGTATCAGCGGGTGCCGATGCCGCCGGACAATCTGGAACAGACGGTGGCGCGCTATAATTCATTCGTCGACAGCGGCGTCGACGAGGATTTCGGCAAGCCGAAACCGCTGCACAAGATCGAGAAGCCGCCATTCTACGCGGCGTGGGCGACCCCGGTCGTGCATGACACGCGCGCCGGCCTGCGCATCAATGCCAAGTGCCAGGTCGTCGATCTCAACGGCGAGGTCATTCCGGGCCTGTACTGCGGCGGCGAATCGGCCGGCGGCTTCTCGCAGCACGGCCTCGCCCGCGCCGCTTGTCAGGGCTACATCGCCGGACGCAACGCATCTGCCGAGAATCAGCACCACGCCAGCGCTGGATGACAAACTAATTCCCGACCCATCTTGGCATGGGCATCTTTCTCCGGACGCGCGTAGAGATAGATGGCGTCATCGTTGCGACAACGATTCGCGCTGGAGGTTGCGTCAAGGCTGGCTTCGGCAAAGAATGGTGCAATGAATGCTTCGGCGGAATCGAAAACGGCAGATGCGCAGGCGGCATTTGTCGGCTTGCCGTCGTCGGAAGCCTCACTACGGCTTGCCAAGTTCGGGCTGAATGCCGTCGTCGAGGAACGTGTTTCCCCGCTCGAGCGCATAGTGCGGCATTTTTGGGCGCCAGTGCCCTGGATGCTCGAAGCGACCATCGCGCTGCAGATCGCTATCGGCCAGCGGCTCACTGCGTTCCTGATAGCGGCTTTGCTGATCCTCAATGTCGTGCTGGGATCACTGCAGGAAAGTCGGGCGGATGCCGCATTGGCGCTCCTCAAGCAGCGACTTTCCTTGAAATCGCGCGTGAAGCGCGATGGGGCCTGGGTAGATATCGCAGCGGCGGAGCTGGTGCCCGGCGATGTCGTGGAGGTGTGCCTGGGCGATGTCGTGCCCGCCGATCTGACGCTGCTGCGCGGCTCATTGCTGGTCGATCAGTCGATGCTCACCGGCGAGTCGATACCCGTCGAGGTGCCGACTGGCAAAACCGCCTATGCGGGCGGGCTGGTGCGGCGCGGTGAGGCCATTGCCGAGGTAACCGCGACCGGCAGCAAAACCTACTTCGGCCGTACCGCCCAGCTGGTGAGCATCGCCCACGTCGAGAGTACGGAACAGAAGGCGGTGCTGGCCGTCGTCCGCAATCTGACCACGGTCAATTTCGTCATCGTAGTCGGCATCGTCGCGTATGCACTGGCGATCAACGTGAGCCTCCAGCAGATCACGTTGCTCGTCCTCACGGCGATGTTATCGGCGGTGCCGGTGGCGCTAGCCGCAACGTTCACTCTGGCGGCGACGCTGGGTGCTCGAACGTTGGCGATGAAGGGCGTGCTGCTCACCCGCTTGTCGGCACTGCATGAGGCGGCAACGATTGACGTGCTGTGTTGCGACAAAACCGGCACGCTCACGCGCAACGAACTTGCCGTCGGCGGTGTTTGCCCGGTGCATGCGGGCTACCTCATGGCGGACGTGCTGGCGTTCGCCGCGCTTGCCAGTTCGAAGGAAGGAGAAGACCCGATCGACACAGCGGTTCGGCAGGCTGCGACAGCCGACAAAACGGCCGACTGCACTTCACGCGTGGTCGTGGCCTTTACGCCGTTTGATCCCGAGGCGAAATTGGCCGCTGCGACGGTTCTCGATCAAGGTCGCGAGATTCGCGTCATCAAGGGCGCGCCGGCGGCCGTCTCCCTATTTGCCCCGATCGGCGCCGAAGCGGCCAAGCAACTCGATGCGCTGGACCGCGCCGGACACCGCACGCTTGCAGTCGCAGCGGGACCCGCCGGAGCCCTGGAGCTGCTTGGCTTCATTGCTTTCGGCGATCCGCCGCGAGCCGATTCTGCGGCGCTGCTTGCCGAATTGCGCGCGCTCGGCGTGCTTCCCATCATGGTGACCGGCGACAGCGCCACGACAGCGGCGACGGTCGCCCAGGCGATTGGGATGAAAGGCAAGGTCTGCCCGCCCGGAGCGATCCCCGACAGCGTCGGCCCCGACGATTTCGCCGTTTATGCGGGTATCTTTCCCGAGCAGAAATTTCAGCTGGTGAAAGCGTTCCAGCGCGAGGGCCATACCGTCGGCATGTGCGGCGATGGCGCCAATGACGCACCGGCTTTGCGTCAGGCGCAGATGGGCATTGCCGTATCGACGGCGACCGACGTCGCGAAAGCCGCGGCCGGCGTCGTGCTCACCGAACCGGGCCTTGGCGGCGTCGTCGCCTGTATCACGGAGGGTCGGTCGGCCTTCCAGCGTGTGCTGACCTACACGCTGATGATTCTGGTAAACAAATGCGTGACACTCATCGTGCTTGGCGTCGGCCTGGTGATGACCGGCCACGCCGTACTGACGCCGTTTCTGCAGGCGCTGGCCATGTTGACCAACGATTTCGTCACCATGGCACGCGCCGCCGACCACGCTAGACCGTCGCCTTACCCGAACGCTTGGCGCGTCCGTAATCTCATGTTTGCGGCGCTGCCGCTCGGCGCGTTTCGCTTGCTTTACCTGCTCATGATTCTCGGCGCTGGCTGGTACGCGCTGCGGCTAAGTCCCGACCAAATGCAAACCCTGACCTTCGTCATGCTGGGTTTCGCCGGACAGGGCAATGTGTACGTGTTGCGCGAGCGTGGCCGGTTGTGGCATTCGCGCCCGGCGCCGATCTTGTTGCTGGCGTCGATCTGCGACATCGTCCTGATGGGCTCGTTGGCGGCAGCCGGTTTCATGATGAGTGCCCTGCCGCTATCGATCATCGCAATCCTAATCGGTACGACGCTACTGTTCACCTTGGCGATGGATTCAATCAAGTTGGCTGTCTTCGCGCGATTGCGGATCGATTGACCCGCACGGCTGCTCAGCTTTCCATTGCACTAGCTGCAATGAGCCGCCCGGCTTCTACGTTTCCAGTCGCTACGCCAATCCACAGCCAAACCGGCGAGCCTTATTTTTGCGTTGCAATATAAAGCCAATGGTCTGCACCTCCGTAGCGGGGAAAGTCGAAATCGTACTTTGATTCAGATCAATGCGACGAGCGGCTTGTGGGGCTCTCAATCCTATATGATCCCTAGGGGTGGTCCGGGCACGAAAGGATCAGACCCATGGCCATCTTGGCGAGGAAAGAGTCCGGCTCGGGTCCACCGCCGATACGAGTAGTTGACGTCGCATCCTTGATGACGGTCGGCATATTACCTTTTGCAGCAAAATTCGGGCTTTTGACTTCCACTGCCGGTTTGATCGTTGCCCTTGCAGGCGCGTTGATTGCAGTCGTTTTGTCGTTTGTCGCTGGTTGCATCACAGCGCGGTAGACGCCGGCGAAGTTGCTCAACGTTTTGAACATAGTAACGGCGGTGCCATGCCCAACCCGGCATAAGCATCAGGGCGACTTGAAATCGAAGTTATGGCACTGCGCGCAGTAGATCACCGAGGCCTGATGAACATGGTGACAGCTGCCGCAGGGTATCTCGCCCAGATGTGAAGCATGCGGATTGGGCTGATCGGATGCGGTCTTGGCGGCGAGATCCTTGTAGGCGCCGTGACACTTGCCGCACACCGCGGATTCCGGCGCCTTGGCCGGCGGGCTTTCAGCGTGGCAGGAGGCGCAATTCAGCCCCGCCGCAACGTGCTTGTCGATGAGGAAGCCATGTCCCGCGCCGGGCGCCGGCGCTTGCGCGAGCGCCGGCGTCAGACCACCGGCCAGCGCCACAACAGCCGCGGCCAATGCGAGCCGAATCTGGCCCATTGCGAACATCCCCCCTCACGCACAGAATAGTGTTCTTGCCGGGCGTCGCAACCGCCGCCGGCAAGGTCCGCGAGATATCGGGCTTCTAGATGCTTATTCTGCCGGCGTAGCTGCTGCCCCCGCCGGCGGCGTCGCGGCACGGCCCTGGCCGAGCTCCTGCTCGACCCAAAGCGCGTGATGCTGCTTGGCCCAGTTGAGATCGACGTCGCCGGTGCCCATCGCCTCGAAGCCGCCCTCCATGCCCAACGTGCCGATATAGATGTGCGCGAGGATGAGCCCGATGAACAGCATCGCGATCACCGCGTGGACGATCTCGGACGTCTGCATGCCCAGAATATTGGTCAGATAGAACGGGAACAGCAGCGAGAAGCCGGACAGCGCCACGCCGATCGTGGCCAGCACGACCAGCCAGAACAGCAGCTTCTGGCCGCCGTTGAATTTATAGGCTGGCGGATGCTTGTGGCCGACCATGCCGCCGCCCTCCTGGAACCATCTCAGATCCACCCTGGTGAAGAAATTTTGCCGGACCCAGAGCAGAAACAGCACCAGGACGCCGATCACGAACGGGATGCTCGAATAATCGTGCAGGTATTTGGCGGCGATCGACCAGCGCGAGAACGCGTCCGGGCCGATCAGCGGCAGCAACAGCGACTTGCCGAAGCTGATATTGAGGCCGGTCAGGCCAAGAATGACGAACGATATGGCGATGGTCCAATGGGTCAGGCGCTCGACGGCGGTGAAGCGCAGGATCGTGCGGCCGGAGCGGCCGCCTTCGATGCGAATGACGCCGCGGATGAAATAGAACAGCAGCAAGACGACGATCGCGCCCAGGATCACGACACCACCGATCCATGGCAGATACCCCTCATGGAAGAGACGCCATTCGCGGCCCTGCGGCTGCTCGATCACGTAGGACTTGGTATCGGGAATCGTGCCGAGCCCCTGCACGCGGTGCAGCTGGTCGAGCAATTGCTGCTCTTGGACCGCAGAGCCGTTCGGATTGACCGAATTCGGCTGCTGGGCCGCGACCGGCGCTGCCGCTACGGCCAAAAGCAAAAGCGCGATCGCGGCGAAGCAGAGCCGGATGCGTGCGCAGACCATCGCCATGGCATTCCTCCCGTTATCCTCCGCACGGCGCGGTTTTATTGGACCGCGCCGGCCGCTGCCCCCTTGTGCCGCTTCGCCCGTCAGGTCGCGATCGTCTCGCGATACGCGGTCTGCCAACCCCAGGCGCCGGAGCCGTAGCCGCGCTTGGCGACGCGGTCTTTGTAAATCTGCGCGATGATGTCGCCGTCGCCGGCGAGCAGCGATTTGGTCGAGCACATCTCGGCGCACAGCGGCAGCTTGCCCTGCGACAGCCGGTCGGCGCCGTATTTGGCGTACTGCACCGCGGTGTTATCCGGCTCCGGCCCGCCGGTGCAATAGGTGCACTTGTCCATCTTGCCGCGCGAGCCGAAATTGCCGACCCGCGGATATTGCGGCGCGCCGAACGGGCAGGCGTAGAAGCAATAGCCGCAGCCGATGCACAGGTCCTTGGAGTGCAGCACCACCGCGTCGGCGGTGGTGTAGAAGCAGTTGACCGGGCACACCGACGCACACGGCGCGTCGGTGCAGTGCATGCAGGCCATCGACACCGAGCGCTCGCCCGGCTTGCCGTCGTTGAGCGTGACGACGCGGCGCCGGTTGATGCCCCACGGCACCTCGTTCTCGTTCTTGCACGCGGTGACGCAGGCGTTGCATTCGATGCAGCGGTCGGCGTCGCAGAGGAATTTCATTCGTGCCATGACAGCCTCCCCTCCTTACGCCGCCGCAACCTGGCAGAGCGTGACCTTCGGCTCTTGCATGCCGGTGGCCGGATCGTAGCCGTAGGTGGTGATGGTGTTCGCGCTTTCGCCGAGGACCACCGGATCGGTGCCCTCCGGATAGTTGGCGCGCAAATCCTTGCCGCCGAACCAGCCGCCGAAGTGGAACGGCATCCAGACCACCCCCTTGCCGACCCGCTCGGTGACCAAAGCCTTGACCTTGGCCTTCGAGCCGTTCTCGGCGCCGGTGACCAGCACCCAGGCGCCGTCCTTGATGCCGCGGTCGTTGGCGTCCGCCGGGTTGATCTCGACGAACATGTCCTGCTGCAGCTCGGCGAGCCACTTGTTGGAGCGCGTTTCCTCGCCGCCGCCTTCGTATTCGACCAGGCGTCCGGAGCTGAAGATCAGCGGGAACTGCTTGGCGATGCCCTTGTCGACCGCCGCCTTCTGCACCGAGAAGCCGATATTGGGCAGCCGGAACTGCTTGGCGTCGGGCAAGGTCGGATACTTGGAGATCAGCTCGATGCGCGGCGAGTAGATCGGCTCGCGGTGCACCGGAATGGGATCGGGCAGGCCGAAGGCGTTCATGCGCGCCTTGGCGTTGCCGTACGGCACGCAGCCGTGCTTGAGCGCCACGCGCTGAACGCCGCCGGACAGATCGAGCGACCACGACACCGTATCGGGATTGGCGCCGCCGATTTTTTGGATGGTGGCAAGCTCGTCGGGCGTGAGATCGCCGTCCCAGCCCAGCTTTTTCAGCACGCCGTAGGTGAATTCCGGATAGCCGTCCTTGATCTCGGAATCCTTCGGGTAAGACCCTTCGGCGAGCAGATTGAAGTGCGTGCCGTCGACGACGCGCTCGACGCCGAACCGGGCGCGGAAGCAGCCGCCGCCGTCCATCACCGCCAGATTGGTGTTGTAGAGGAGCGGCGTGCCCGGATGCTTGACCTCGGGCGAGCCCCAGCACGGCCACGGCAGGCCGTAATAGTCGCCCTTGTTCGGGCCGGTGGTCGCCCGCTGTGTCCGCATGTCGAAGTCGGCCTGATGCGCCATGTGCGACTTCAGGCGGTCCGGCGACTGGCCGCAATAACCGGTCGACCAGCTGCCGCGGTTCATCTCCTGCAGGATGCTCTCGGCTTCCGGCAAATTGTTCTCGACTTTGATGTGCTTGAACATCTCGTCGGCGAAGCCGAGCTTCTTGGCGATCAGGTATATGACCTCGAGATCGTCCTTGGATTCGAAAATCGGCTTGACGATCTGTTCGCCCCACTGCAGCGCGCGGTTGGATGCCACGCGCGAGCCTTTGCACTCGAACTGCGTGGCGACCGGCAACAGATAGGTGCCGTCCTTGCGTCCGGCCTCGACCGAGAGCGACGCCCACGTGGTCGGATGCGGATCGGCGATCACCAGGAGGTCGAGCTTGGCCAGCCCCTTGAGCGATTCCGGAATGCGCGTGATGCTGTTGCTGGCGTGGCCCTGGATGAACATGGCGCGCACATTGTCCTTCTGCGCCACCTGATCCTTGGGCAACAGCACCGCGTCGAACCAGCGCGTCAGCGGGATGCCGGGCGTCTCCATGATCTGTTTGGAGTCGAAGCGGCCCTGCAGGTAGTTGTAATCGACGTCCCAGACGCGGCCCCAGTGCCGCCAGGCGCCTTCGAGCAGGCCGTAATAGAACGGCAAGGTCACGATATCGAGGCCGACGTCGGTTGCGCCCTGCACGTTGTCATGGCCGCGGAAAATGTTGGCGCCCATGCCGGGTCCGCCGACATTGCCGGTGAGCAGGAGCGCGATGCAGCTCGCCCGCACGTTGGCGGTGCCGACCGTGTGCTGGGTCTGGCCCATGCACCAGATCAGCGTTGCCGGCTTCTGGGTCGCGAACATTTGCGCGACGCGCTTGAGCTGCTCGCCCGGTACGCCGCTCACCCGCTCGACCTCGTCGGGCGTCCACTTCTCGATTTCCTTCTTGGCATCTTCGAAACCGTAGACGCGCTGCTTGATGAATTCCTTGTCCTCCCAGCCGTTCTGCAGGATGTGCCACATCATGCCGTAGAGCACCGGGATGTCGGTGCCCGGCCGCAGCCGCACGTATTCGGTGGCATGCGCGGCGGTGCGCGTGAGCCGCGGATCGATGACGATGACGTTGGCCTTGTTGAGCTCGGCGCCTTCGAGCAGATGCTGCAACGACACCGGATGGGCTTCGGCCGGATTGCCGCCCATGATGATCTGGGTCTTGGCGTTGCGGATATCGGTGTAGCTGTTGGTCATCGCGCCGTAGCCCCAGGTATTGGCTACGCCGGTGACGGTGGTGGAATGGCAAATGCGGGCCTGGTGATCGGTATTGTTGGTGCCCCAGAACGCTCCCAGCTTGCGGAACAGATAGGAGCCTTCGTTGGTCATCTTGGCCGAGCCGAGCCAGTACACGGAATCCGGCCCCGACTTGGCGCGAATGTCGAGAATCTTGTCGCCGATCTCGTTGATGGCCTGATCCCAGCTGATGCGGGTCCACTGCCCGTTCGCCATTTTCATCGGATATTTGAGGCGGCGTTCGCCGCTGACCAGTTCGCGCACCGAGGCGCCCTTGGCGCAGTGCGAGCCGCGATTGATCGGGCTGTCCCAACTCGGCTCCTGGCCGATCCACACGCCGTTCGCCACTTCGGCGGTGACGGTGCAGCCGACCGAGCAATGGGTGCAGATGCTTTTTCTGATCGTGACCTGGGCGCCGGCAGGCGGCGGCGGACCCGCTTCGGCCTTGCGCACCGCACCGAGCGACAGCGCGCCGAGCCCGGCGAGACCGCCGGCGAGGCCGGAGCGGCGCAAAAAACTGCGGCGATCGAGGCCGCGTTCGCTTACCTGATGCTGCGAAAACGCGCCGCGGCGCGCCTGACGTTCCGTCCTTCTGATCAGCACGGCCGCCTCCCCTATTTCGGATAGCGATTGACGCGGTAGTAGTTCTGCACGTCGGTCGAATTCGGCTGGTAGCGCGCCTTGCGCTTTTCGTCGTTGCTGACCTGCGCCGCCGCCGGCTCAACCAGGGTCGACGACGCAGCGACCGCAGCACCGGCCCCAACACCGAGCGCACGCAGGACGTCGCGGCGGCGCACCGACTCGGACTTGGCGTTATTTGTTTGCTTGCGCGTGTTCATTGCGTTCTCCCTGAGCTCGCCGCGTTTTCAGGCCGCGAGCGTAAAGGCCTCGCTCTCGATTGCCACAAAAGTCCGCCCGAGCGCCGCGACGCGGCGATAGAAATCCGCGGCGCGCGCCTGCTCGAGATCGGCGAACAAACGGCCGATCCACGGCAGCAGATGTTTTTCGAAAAACTCGCGGTCGGCGCCGGGCGCCGTGCCGAAACGGCCGTCGGCAAGACCCGCCATCACCTCGCACAACACGGCGGCATGATCTTCCGGCTCGCTGTGGCCGTCGGCGCGCTCGATGCCAAATCGCTCGAGATCGGCGCGCGCCCGCGCCAGCGGCCGCTCGTTGAGAAAGCCGGTCAGGTAAAAGGACGCGTAGGGCAGAAGCTCGCCGCGGCCGATGCCGATGAAGAGCTCGAAGAACTCGCGTTCGATCGTCTCGACCTTGGCCGCAGCTGCCGCTTCGGCGAGCGCCGCCTGCGCGACCCCGAGCGGCGAGGCGTCGCCGCGCAAGGTGGCGATGCGCGTCAGAAGCTCGGCGTCCGGCGCGCGCGCCAGCAGTACCGCGAGCAGCGCGTATTGGCGCGAGCGCGCTACATCAAGTTCGTCGATGTCCGCGGGGGCGATGACTGAAGGGCCAAGGGGCGCGCCATAAAGGTCGGGTCGCAGCATCGAGCGATGCACGCCGGTCACAGCCTCGACCGCAATCACCCGCTCGGCCGGAACGCGGATCCAGTTCGATACCGATGGCTGGGCAATACCGATCTTTCTGGCGAGCGCACCTACGCCGCCAGCGGCTTCAATTGCTGCTGCAATCCCTGGGTCCCGCATCCTTTTTGTTATTCTTGTTTAAGACAACGCTGGCGGGAACAGTAGGCTTGCGTGCCCGGAAGGGTCAATAGCCGGCGACTATGGCTGCACCGCTACTTTGGTAAGGCCGCGCCATGCTTGCGTTGGGCCGGCTCCGACGGTTCTGCGCGCGAATCTTTTTGCAGCGCAGCATAATCGCCGGCATCGCTCACCTCTGCATCAGCGGGTATCGCGGCCGTGGAAACCGATGGCTTCCCACTATCGGGCACGGCCGCGTCCAGAGCCGCCGGCTCGCTGCTTTCCGGAACGGTTTTGCTCTTCTCGTCGCCTTCTTGCGCTGCCTCGGCGGGCGCCTCACCGAACAGCCGCGACACCATGGCGCGGACCTCTTCGGAAAATTCCAGCGAGCCGAAGCCCGGCACCGCATCCGGGTTGGTGAAGTCCCACTGATTCTCGGCAATCCCCACAAAATCGCGGATGGCGGGATCGCTGGTCCAGGCGCGGCGTAGCGCCGCGCGGGTGAGTTCGGCTGGCACGCCCGGCGCCAGGAAGGCGCGGATGTCGGTCGTGGCGTCGATCGATTCGATCGGCGGCAGTTTGGTGAGATCGAACGCGACCTGGACCTCGGGCGCAGTGTCCAGCGGCGCCGCAGACTGCGGTTCACCGGGTTGTGAGGGCTCCGCCGGCGGCGCCGCGTCCTCGGCTTCAGCTTCGGCAACGCCGAGCTTGCGGCGCGACCAGCGCTGCAAAAAATCCTGCACGGATTTTTCCGGCGCGTCCTTTTCCCCTCCGCTCATGACGAGTCCTTGACGCGCGCGCGGCGGGCCAACGCTTCGGGATCGGCGCGGTCGCGCTTGCGCTTGGCGAACGCGCGCTCGATGTGATGCTCGGCGACGAATGCCTCGACGGCGTCGCGGATCGAGGCCGGCATCGGCAGCGCTTCGACCAGATCGGTGCCGACGGTGGCGAAGGCCTCGCCTTCGTTCGGGTCGGCGGTCACGGCGACGACGGTAAACGGCGGGTCGCCGCCGGTCGGCCGCAGCACTGCCCACAGCATCGGTTCGCCCGTTGCGAGATTGTCACGGTAATAGGCGGTGTCGGTCCGGTACAGCGCGACTTCGCCGGCGCCCGCGTAAAATGTCGTGCGATCGGCTTGTGCCTCGAGCAAGGTCCACGGCGCGGCGTCCGGCTCGCCGGCCAGCACTGCGCTCGGCCGCCACACGAAATCGGCCCAGGCGCTCTTGGCGGCGCGGCGCTCGATCACGACGCCGACGGCAAGGCGGAGCAGCGGCTCGGCGGCGCTCATGCCAGCACCGTCGCTTCGCGGATCGGCAGCCCGGTCAGCAGGTTCTGCGGTTTCATGCGCAGCACTCGCTCGGCGTTCATGGCGAGAATAAGATAAATCGGCTCGCCGGCAAGCCGTTCTGAAACCCGGTTGCGATCGGCGAAAGTCAGCCGGAACACCGCGATGATGGATGCGCCTTCGGCCGGGTCGAGCACGCCGCCGCGCCACAGCGCATCTCCGAGCCGCGTCGCTTCGCCATCGAGCCCGACATACCAAGACAGCGCCACCTCGCCCGGTTCGGCGACCGGCGCAATGGCAACCTCGATGCCGAGCAAATGCGCGATCCAGCGTTCCAGCACCGCGGCCAGCGCGGCGAGGCCGCGACGCCCGGCGCTCAGATCGAGCGCCATGTCGAAGCTGTCGCTGCGCTCCCAATAGGTCGCTTCGTTATGGTCGCTGAGCACATCGACGTCGCCGGTCAGCGGCAGGCCCAGCATTGCAACGAGCGGCGATTGCGCAGCGCCGCCTAAATGCTCGTCATCGGCGGCGATCAGCGAACCTTCGTGAAAGGTCAGCCGCTGCGGCCGAAACAACATTTCGGCGGCGCGCAACAGATAAACGTCGTCGCTGCCGTCAAGCGCGTTGCGCAGGATCACGTGCACAAGCTGATCGAGAAACAACAGCGGCACGCGCTTGCCGTCGCGGATCAGCGCCAGGTAGGCGGCCTCAATCGTATCGTGCGTGACGAGATGATTGCGAAACGCAATCATCTGCTGCCAGTTCTCCCGAGCATCCGCATCCGCAATCGCCGCGATCTCGTCTGGCCGCACCCGCCGCCGCGGGTCTTCGAGGAGCGCAGCATGCAGCGCCCGCTCGGCATCGCAGGCCTCCGGCGGCGGCGTCAGCTCCGGGCGCGCCAAATACACTTTGAGAAACTCGTCGGTCAGCGCCAGCCGGCCCTGCGCGTCGCGGTCGAGCAGATGGTGGCCGCAGGAGAGCCAAAAATCATTCATGGCGCGCTCATCGCCGCGGTCCCCCGGTGGCGGGATCGAGCCATGACGGCTGCGCCAGCGCGGCCACGAGCGGCCGACGCTCGCTCGCCGCCTTGCCGGTGCGTCGAACCAAAAGATCGCCGTTCCCCGCAATATCGCGGCGCACGCCTTTTTCCGGCTTGAGGCGCGACAAATAGCTTTTGGCGATCTCAGCAAAACCGTCCTGCTGCCAGGCATCGATCGCGACCATCAGGTGGCGGGCAAAGCTTTCGACCAGCCGCCCCGAACCGAGATCGACAAAGCCCTCTTCGTCGAGCGTGGCCGCGAGCGGGTTGAGCCCGGGCTCGTTCTCCCCGATGGCAACGGTGCGGATCATGCCGGCAAAGACCAGCCAGGGCGGCGCCGCATCTTCGTTGGCGTCGGCCGGCCAGGCGAGCCGCCCGCCGCCGACCAGGCCGCCGTCGACCAGGAGTGCATCGGGCCAGTCGATGGCCATCGGCTTTTCCGGCGGTGCGTGGGCGGCAAGGGTGTCGGCGAGCGCCGCCATGCCGGCATAGATCGTGCGCCGCGCCGTGCGCAGCGGCTCGTCCGGTTCCAGCACCACGGCGAACTCGGCCAGATCGAAGCGGCCGACGTGAACCAGCGTACCGGCCCCTTCCCGGTCGGCCACCGCCACAGCATGTGCGAACGCGTCGCCCACTTCGCGTAGCGCGATGGCGCGGAACGGCGGCGGCAGGTCCAGGCCGCCCGGAACTGCGCGGCGCATGTGAGTTTCAGTATCGAGCGGCATTTGCTTGATATCGCGGACTCGTCCTTTGCGGTCATTATAACTATAAGACGTGCAGCACGGGAGCCGGCGCGGCCCCGCCTCGCCCCATAGCCATGACCACAGACCGCTCCAAAACCATTATTTTATGCTCGTGCGAAGACACGATGCCGCTCGACGCGGACGCGGTGCGGCGCGGCTGTCGCGGCGCCGACCTTAAAACCGCGAACCAACTGTGCCGCGCCGAACTGGAAAAGTTCCGTGCTGCGGCGGCAGCCGGTCCGCTCCTTGTCGGCTGCACCCAGGAGGCGCCGCTGTTCGGCGAAACCGCCGGGCCAGACGCCGATCTCACCTTCGTCAATATTCGCGAAACCGCCGGCTGGTCCGAGCAGGCAGCGAATGCCGGGCCGAAAATGGCCGCTCTCCTTGCTGCCGCGGCCGAGCCCGAGCCTGAAACTCCGTTCGTCAGCCTGACCAGCGACGGCGTCATTCTGATTTACGGCCGCGACGACAAGGCTATCGAGGCGGGGATGCTGCTGAAAGAGCATCTCGACGTCACGGTGCTGTTGAGCCGTCCGGCCGAGGTCGCGCCGCCCCGCGTCAACGACTTTCCGGTGGCGAAGGGAACGATCCGTTCCGCGACCGGCCGGCTCGGCAACTTCGACATCGTGGTCGACGATTTTGCGCTCGCCGTGCCGTCCTCGCGTGGTGCGCTGGCTTTCGACACCGCGCGCGACGGCGCCAAATCGCGCTGCGACATTATTCTCGACCTCTCCGGCAATCCGTCGCTGTTTGCCGCGCCCGATCTGCGCGACGGTTATGTGCGCGCCGATCCGCGCGATCCGGCGGCTCTGATGCGCGCCGTGCTGAAAGCGCGCGATCTGGTCGGCACCTTCGATAAGCCTCGCTACATTCATTTCACGCCCGACCTGTGCGCGCATTCGCGCTCGCGCATCGTCGGCTGCCACCGTTGCCTCGATCTTTGCCCGACCGGCGCGATCGCGCCCGACGGCGATCATGTCGTCATCGATGCCGCGATCTGCGCCGGCTGCGGCGAGTGCGCCGCCGCCTGTCCGACCGGCGCCGCCGCCTACGCGCTGCCGCCTGCCGATATCTTGATGCGCAAGCTGCGGGCGCTGCTCGGCGCCTATCGCGAGGCCGGCGGTGAGGACCCGATCGTGCTGCTGCACGATCAACATGGCAGCGAACTGATCGATGCGCTGGCGCGCTACGGCGCCGGCCTGCCCGCCAATGTGCTGCCGCTTGCGGTCAACGAAGTCACCCAGGTCGGCCTCGAAGCCATAGCCGCTGCGTTCGCCTACGGCGCCAGCGACGTGCGCATCGCGCTGCGGGCCAAGCCGCGGCACGATATTGCGGGCTTGCGGCAAACCATCGGCTACGCCACGCCGATCTTGCATGCGCTCGGCTTCGGCTCGCTCGAGACGATCGAAACCGACGATCCTGACGCGCTCGGCGCCGCGCTCACCGGCATCGCGCCGCATGCGCCGTCATCGCGCCCAGCAAGTTTTTCGTCCTACGGCGGCAAGCGCGAAGTGCTGCTGCTGGCGCTGCGCGAGCTGCAGCGCGCCGCGCGCACGCCGGTCGACGTCATCGCCCTGCCCGCCGGCGCGCCGTTCGGCGCCATCGAAGTGGACAAAGCGGGCTGCACGCTGTGCCTTGCCTGCGTCGCCGCCTGCCCGACCAACGCCCTCCGGGACGACACCGAGCGGCCGCTCTTACGCTTCCGCGAGGACGCCTGCGTGCAGTGCGGGCTGTGCAAGGCGACCTGCCCGGAAAGAGTCATCACGCTCAAGCCGCAGATCGACTTCGCCGCCGTGAACGCGCCGGCGCGCGTGCTCAATGAGGAAGAGCCGTTTGCCTGCATCCGCTGCGGCAAGCCGTTCGGCGTCAAGAGCACCATCGAGGCGGTGAGCAAAAAGCTGGCCGGCCGGCACTGGATGTACGAGGCCGGATCGAAGCGCCTCGATCTCATCAAAATGTGCGACGACTGCCGGGTCATCGTCGTGACCGAGAGCGAATTCGACCCGCACGCCGCCCCGCAACGCCCGATGCTGCGCACCACCGACGATTATCTGCGCGAGCGCGAGGCGCGGGAACGGGCGGGGAAGGCCGAGGAGTGAACGGCTGAACCGCTGTTTGCTCGGTCGCGGAATTCCTCTTGCGATTATTCCATTAAAGGAATATCTTACTTTCGATGGCTTGGAACGTCGAGCACACCGACGAGTTCGCGGCCGTGGTACCACGATCTTACTGAGACGCAGCAGGATGACGTAACGGCGGTCGGACTGCTGCTGATGGAGATGGGACCGCAACTGCCCCATCCTTACTCGTCGGGCATAAACGGATCGAAGCATGCGCATATGCGTGAGCTGCGCGTGCAAAGCGGTGGACGACCTCTTCGGGTGTTCTACGCCTTTGATCCGAGACGATCGGCGATCCTGCTTATCGGCGGCGACAAGACGGGTGATGATCGCTTCTATCAGCGCATGATTCCCATCGCTGACAAACTCTACGACGTGCACATAGAAGAGATTAGAAAGGAAGGATTGATCCGATGAGCGGACATAAGTCCTTTAGCGATTTGACCAAAGGCTTCACGCCTGCCCGGCGTGCAGGTGTAGCGGCAAAGGCTGCTGCATTGCGCGAGACGATGACGCTGGAAGAGCTTCGCAAGGCGTGCGCGCTCTCGCAAGAGGAAGTCGCTGCAGCGCTCACGGTGAACCAGCCGGCGGTCGCCAAGCTGGAAAAACGCGGCGACATGCACGTCAGCAATCTGCGCCGCTATGTCGAAGCGCTTGGCGGCACACTCGAAATCACCGCACACTTTGACAAGACGACGGTGATCATCAGCAATGTAGGAGAGCCCTGATATTTCGCCGACGCTAAATCCGCGCTAAACTCATGCGCAGTAGAGGACATTCCGTATGAGCCCCACCACCATCGTCATCCGCAACGGCACCCTGATCGACGGCTCGGGCGCCGCGGCGCGGCGCAACGACACCATCGTGGTCGAGGGCAACCGCATCAAAAGCATCGGCGCGCTGCCGCCGGAGATCGCGCTCGACGACCGCCGCAACGTCGCGGTGATCGATGCCGCCGGGCAATGGATCATGCCGGGCCTGATCGACGCGCACTGCCACGTCTCCTACGGCTATCCGACGATCAAGGGCGAGGGCAAAGGCCGCGGCACCACGCGGCCGGAATTCTCCACGCTCAAAGCCGCGCGCAGCGTGCAGAAAGTGCTGCGCTCCGGCGTCACCGGCATCTCGGTGCCGGGCGGCACCTGGTTCACCGACGTCGGCGTGCGCGACGCCATAAAACTCGGCCTGATGGACGGGCCGCGCATGTTCGTCGCCGGCCGCATGATCGTCACCTACGGCTGCATCGAGGACGACGAACCGTCGTGGGAGGGCACGCCCGATCATTCGATCGGCAAATTGTGCAACACCGCCGACGAGATGGTCACCGAGGTGCGCCGCCAAGGCAAGCACGGCGTCAATTTCATCAAGATGGCGGACAGCCGCTCCGGCGAATCGCAGATGCTGGCGCGGGAAGAGATCGCCGCGGTCGTCGCCGAAGCGCATCGCCGCAATCTGCGCGTCGGCATTCATTCGCGCGGCGCCGGCTCGACCCGCGCCGCCGCCGAAGCCGGCGTCGACTGGATCATCCATGCCGACCTCGCCACCGACCGCGACCTCGATGCCGTCGCCAAAGCCGGCATGCCGATCATCCCGACCGCGACCTTCCTCGCCATGGTGGTCGAGCTCGGCCAAAAAGTCGGCGCCGAGCAGGTCCAGCTCGACATCAACCGCATGAAGCGCCACTTCGATCTGCTCTGCGAACTCATGCACAAGGCGCGCAAGCTCGGCATCAAACTTCTGGTCGGCACCGATACCGGCAACAACACCTTCATGCGATACGGTGAGGTGCACGCCAAAGAGCTGGAGATTTTCGTCAAATACGGCGGCTACTCGCCGCTCGAGGCGATCAAGGCCGCGACGCACGACAATGCCTACGCGATCGGCCTCGAGGGCCAGGTCGGCGAACTCGCGCCCGGCAAACTCGCCGACCTTATCGTGCTCGACCGCGATCCGCTCGCCGACATCGCCGTGCTGCAGGGCGGCAAGCATCTCACCCACGTCATCAAGGACGGCAAGCTCGTCGATCTGTCACCGCGCGAGGAAATGCTGACGTTCCGCGAGGCGGCGGAGTAATCCATCCCGTCATTGCGAGCGAAGCGAAGCAATCCAGAGCCGGTGCACTGGCTCTCGATTGCTTCGTCGCCCCTGCGGGGCTCCTCGCAATGACGTTTTTTAGTTCACTTCGATCTCTACCCCACGCCCTGCACCCTACGGCGGCCGAAGATCAGCGCGTCGAGGCTGAACGGGCCGGCGCCGAACGCGACCACGAACAGCATGCCGCCCATCATGGCGAGGTGACCGAAAAAGAAGGCGTGCTGGGTGCGCGCCGCCGCGCCGGCAGCTGCGGCCCAATACGGATGAAACAGCACCGCCAGCGCCAGCGTGTAGAAGAACAACGCGAGCGCCACCAGGCGTGTCAACAATCCGACAATCAGCATGACGCCGCCGGCCAGTTCGAGGGCGATGACGCCCCACACCAAATCGGTGGCATAAGGGATGCCGTGGCTCGCCATGTTTGCTGAGGTGGCGTCGATCGTGCCGAGCTTGTTGATCCCGGCCAGCACGAAGATCACAGCAATCAGAATGCGGCCTAACAGCGGCAGTGGGGTCAGCACGGGATGCACGGCGTCCTCGTTTGGCAATTGCGCTGCCGATATAACGGCTGCGCCAAAGCGGACGAGCTTGCCTCGCGGGAAATTGATGCAGTCTGATTGTTAGTTCCGCGCGTAAATGCGGCGTCACTTTGTGGCTTTTTCCAAAAACTTGACCAGCGCGTCGCGATCGGCGGGCGAGCCGATAGTCTGCTCCGGCATCTTGGTTCCGGGCGTAAACGTCGCCGGACCGAGCTCGAACAATTTCGCCACCGTTTGCGGCGTCCAGACGATGTCGAGCTTTTTCAGCGCCGGCGAGAAATTGTAGCCGGGCAACGTGGCGATGCGCCGGCCGAAGAGGCCGGCGAGCGACGGGCCGGCGCGCGGGCCGTCGTCGGCCTTGAGCGTGTGACAGGCGACGCAGGCGCGAAATACCGCCGCGCCCGGATCGCCGGAGTAAGCGGCGAGCGGATCGGCCGGTCCGCCCACGGCGACGTCACCGAGCGGCTCGCCGGTCGTCGTATCCCAGCGGCGGACGATGCGGTCGGCGCCGCCGGTCAACAGCGTCCGGCTATCGGGAAAGAAGGCTGCCGACCATACCGGCAGGCCGGGACCTATCAGCGTGCGCGCCACTGCGCGTGCTTTGAGGTCGATCAGGGCCACCGCGCCGCGGATGCCGGCGGCGGCAACAAGCGCAGCGTCGGGCGACACGGCGAGCGCAATGATCGGTGTCTCACCGACCGCGACGGTGGCGCGCAGTTCGCCTTGCTGTGACAGAACATAGACTTTGCCGTCGGCGCCGGCGCACACGATCTCGCCGTCCGGCACGACAGCGGCCGCGTTGAGCGGCGTAGGCAAAGTGACGATGAGCGGCGCCGCGTCCGCGCCGGCACCGAGCGGCCAGATGCGCAGCGTGGCGTCATAGCCCGCCGACACGAGCGCTCCGTCCGGCAGAAAAGCAACGCCATTGACGTTTTGTTGATGGCCTTCCAGTACCCGCGGTGCGCCGCCGGCGAGCGGCCACAGCCGCACGGTGCGGTCCCATGACGCCGACGCCAACGTCTTGCCGTCGGGCGAGACGGCGAGCGCCACGATCGGCGCCGCGTGGCCCTCCAGTACGGTCCGCGGCTGGGTCTCGCCGGCGTGCCACAGCGCGATGCGCGCGTCGGCGCTCGCCGTCGCGATCCCACCATCCGGCAGCAACGCCACCGCGTTGACCGCGCCGTCATGGAAGCGCAGCACCTGGCGCGCCGTGTTGGTCTTGAGCGACCAGATAATCGCCGAAGTATCGAAACTCCCGGATACGGCAGTCTCGCCGTCAGATGACAGCGCCAGCGCCCGCACCGGCCCGCCATGGCCCCGCAGTTGCGCCCGTGCGGGAAGCGCACTGAGCAGCAGCAAACAAATCAGCAAAATGCGCTGTACCATGGCTCTCCAAGTCGCGTGTCTAGCCGAACTCGGGACCGGCGACCACGAAAGTGCGCGCGACGGTCCCGAACGGTTGGCCGCGGCCGAGCGCCATGCGCAGAAACGGTCGCTGCACCGTGAAAGCGCGCTCTTTCAGTACCGCGGCGAGTTTCTGCCAGCGATCGGCAAGGTCGAGAAACACCGCACCGTTCACCGCGCCGAGTGCGGCTGCGAGCAAAGCCGCGGCGGCGTGCTCGTCGGCGGCAACGATCGGCCCGATTTGGGTGGCGATGCGGCCGGGTCGCGCCAGCACGAAGCTCGCGCCGTCCGCCGCCACGAAAGCAAGCTGCGGCGCGCGGGCAAAAAAGCTGCGCAGCAAAAAGCCACGCGACGCCCCGAACGCAGTGGCATCGATCGCGATCGCCGCCGCCAGATCGTGCGCCTGCATCGGCCGCACGCCAGGCGGCGCAACCACCCCGCCGCCCTGCCCTTGCCAGCGGCTCAGCGCAAACTGCGGCACAAAGCCAAGCGGCCGGTAGACACGCTCGCCCGCCGGCGTGGCATCGAGCACCGCGACCAGGCCGCGCCGCTTCAGTTCGGCGCAGCAGGCTTCCAGAATGCCGGTGCCGATGCGCCGGCGGCGGTGCGCCGCGGTGACCAGCACCATGCTGACCCAGGCAAACTCATCCGAGAACGGCAGCATGGCGCCGGTCGCAACCGGCCGGCCGTCATCGCCCGGCAACCCAAACACCGTACCGTGCCGCATGAACAGCAGCCAATCGTCGGGCGTCTGATTCCAGCCGGCCTCGGCCGACAGCGCCATGCAGCCGGCCATGTCGCGCTCGCTCAGCACCGCAAGCGGCAACACGTCAGTAGACGCCATCGCGGACCTCGTAGTGGGTCGGCTTGCCAAAGCTCGGCCGCTCGTGCGCCACCCATTGGGTCACCCAATCGATCATGGTCGCCAGCGGAATGCGCGGCGAACCAAACAAACCTACGGCCTGGGCAGTGTTGGTGAGCCAAGCGGTCGCCGCCTCGATACCGACGATGCACGGATTTTTGCCGAGCCGCGCGCCGAATTCTTGCGCGAGCCGGCGGACCGCGATGGCCTGCGGCCCCGACACGTTGATGGCCGTGGTCGGCGTCGTGACATGGCGCAGGCAGCGCAGCGCCAGTGCGTTGGCATCGCCCTGCCAGATCACGTTGACATGCCCCATGGTGACGTCGATCGGCTCGCCGTCGCGCACCTTGCAGGCGACGTCGAACAAAACGCCGTAGCGCATGTCGATTGCGTAATTGAGCCGGAACAGCCGGCCGGGCGTGCCGTACGCTTGCGAAAAATAGTCGAACATGCGCTCGCGGCCGATGCACGAGGCGGCGTAGTCGCCGGGGCCGGCGAGCGGCGTATCCTCGGTCGCGCCGCCGCTGTCGACCGCAACGAACGGATAAACGCAGCCGGTCGAGAATGCGACGATGCGCGAGGCGCAAAAATGCTCGGCGACCAAAGCCGGCACGTGCACGTTCATGGCCCAGGTCAGCGCCGGATTGTCCTGCGCGCCGAATTTGCGGCCGGCCATGAAGATGACGTTGCGCAGGCGCGGCAACTTTTGCACGGCGGCGCGATCCAACAGATCGCAGGCGATGGTTTCGACGCCGTGCGCTTCCAGCGCGTCGCGCAGCCCGGTCTCGCTGAAGCGTGCGACGCCGATGACGCGCTTGTCCGGCGCCGCGTTGCGGGCGAGCCGCGCCAAGGTCGGGCCCATCTTGCCGCCGACACCGAGCACGATGATGTCGCCATCGAGCGCGGCGAGGTCGGCGGCCAGCGCCCGGCTCGGCCGCGTCAGAAACTCATCGAGCTGTTCGGGCCCGTCGAACCGTTGCGGCAACGGCGCATCGTCAAGCCAAGCGGTCATAGGCGCGCTGCAGGCGCGGCCTATTCGGCGGCCTGGCGCGGCGGTGCGCGCATCGTCTCTAGCCCGTCTACGGCGGCAGCGGAGATCGTGGTGCGCACCATGTAGCGCGGCTCCTGTGCCGGCCATGGCCGGCCGCGATGCATGGTAGCGCGGTTGTCCCACATCACAACGTCGCCCTTGTGCCAGGTATGCAGATAGCTGCGCTCCGGCGCGGTGGCGGCCGCCATCAATTCGCCGAGCAGCTTTTGCGCTTCGGCGAGCTCCATGCCCTCGATCGCGTAAGTGTGCGACGCGAGATACAACGCCTCGCGGCCGTTCACCGGATTTCGCCACACCAGCCGCCAGCATTGCGGCGGCAGCGCCGCGCGCTCTGCGGGGCTCGCCAGATCCGGCGCGATCTTGCCGCGCGAGTAGGCGTAATCGTGCCAAGCGAACGCGTTGCGCAAGCGCTGCTGCAGCGCTGCATCAAGCCGCTCGAAAGCGAGCCGCGTCGAGACGAACTCGGTCTCGCCGCCGCGGCCCGGAATGATGCGCGACGACAGCACCGAAGCGAGCGCCGGCACGCTCTTGAACGGGCTGTCGGTGTGCCAGAGCTGATTGGCCTTGTTGCGCAGCGCCAGCCGATGATCTTCCGGCACGACGTTGCCGTTGTCGTCGAGCGTCTTGAGGATGACCAGGTTGGTACCGTGTCCCTCGGAGCCGACCTTGGTGACTTCGAGCGCACCGAAGCGGCGCGAGAACGCGATCTGCGCTTCGTCGGTGAGGTCTTGGCCGCGAAACACCAGGACCGAATGCTCCTCGAACGCCGCGCGCATGTCTTTATAGACGGCGTCGCTTGCCGCGGCGTCGGCCAACGTCACGCCGCGCAATTCGACGGCAAAACCGGGACCCAGCGGGACGATCTCCATGGGCGTACTCCTCGGTTGAAGGATTGGCGCAAGTTTCCGTCAAACGCGGCCCGCCGGCAAGCATGCCTTGCGCCGCATGCGCGCGAGGCTACTATTCGCGGCGCCGCAGCATAACGGCTTCCGCAATGACCGACCATCTCGCCCAATTCATCAAACCCGGCCGCGTGCACCGGCGGATTTACACCGATCCGGCGATCTTCGAGCTGGAAATGGCGCGCATTTTCGGCACCGCGTGGATCTACATCGGCCATGAAAGCCAAGTGAAAAATCCCGGCGATTACCTGCGCAGCTTCATCGGCCGCAAGCCGGTGGTGCTGGTGCGCGACGCCGAAGGCCACATCCGCGTCATCCATAACCAGTGCGCCCATCGCGGCTCGCTGGTCGTCGCCAACGACAAGGGCAACACCGCCGAGTTCCAGTGCTGCTACCACGGCTGGACCTATCATCTCGACGGCCGGCTCAAGGCGGTGCCGCTGCAGCACGGCTATCCGCGCGATTTTGATCCCAAGAACCCGAACACCGCGATGCTGGCCGTGCCGCGTGTCACGAGCTATCGCGGCTTTGTGTTTGCCAGCGAGGCGCCGGACGGGCCGAGCCTGGAGGATTTTTTGGGCCACATGGCCACGTCGCTCGACGACATGGTCGATCGCGCGCCGGACGGCGAGATCGAGGTGGCCGGCGGCACGTTCAGGCATACCTATGACGCCAATTGGAAGCTTTATCTGGAAAACCTGTGCGACGCCGCGCATCCGTGGTTTACGCATCGCTCCTCGATCGACGCGGCGCAGCAGCAATCGGACCAGGTTCACTCCGACGGCTCCGGCGAAATCGCGATCCGGCAAATGCGCCAAAACGGCGCGCCGTACAGTTTCTGGGAAACGCAGGTCGGCATCTGGACCTATCCGAACGGCCACTCTTATCTCGGCGACTATCACGATGACGCCAAGCTGGTCGCAGCGCTTAAGGACCCGCTGTTCCGCGACTACATCGCGGCGATGGAGAAGAAGAAGGGCAAAGCCGAGACGCGGCGCGTTCTGGAAACCCGGCGCTGGAACAGCAACATCTATCCGAACCTGTCGTTCATGAGCCAATTCCAGCAGCTGCGCGTGGTTCATCCGATCGCGGTGAACCGCACCGTGGTGCACACCTACAACTTCCGCCTCACGGGCGCGCCGGCGCAGATGTTCCGCAACACCATCAGCTTCGCCAATACGGTCAACGGCACCGGCTCGCTGGTGCTCACCGACGATCTGGAAATCTACAACCGCATCGGCCTCGGGCTATCGAGCGAAGGTGCCGAGTGGATCGAGATCGGCCGCGGTTTCGAGACGGACGTGCCAGACGCGCATGGCGGCCGCCGCGGCAACAACTCGACCAGCGAAATTTATATCCGCAACATGCTCGAGGCCTGGCTCGCCTACATGACGCCGGGCGGCCGCCCTGCCATGCGCGCAGCGTCATAAAGAATGGGGCGACGGCCGAAAAAACGGGCACGACGGCCGGCGGCGCCGCGGCGGCCGCGCGTTTCCGCCATGCGTGCGGCGCGCTCGGTGGCACCGCCGCGGCTCGACCTGCGCCGCTGCGAGCAGTTTCTGCTGCACGAAGCGCGGCTGCTCGATGAAGCCAAGTTCGACGACTGGCTGGCGCTGTTTACACCCGAAGCCTGGTACTGGGTACCGAGCGAGCCCGACCAGGCCGATCCGGTCGAGACCGTGTCGCTGATCTACGACGACCGCCGGCTTCTGGAAACGCGGGTGCGGCGGCTTGCGAGCCCACGCATGTATTCGCAGGAGCCGCGCTCGCGCACCTCGCGTATCGTCGGCAATGTCAGCATCGAGGACGCCGACCGCGACGCCTGCACGGTGCGCTCCAAGTTCATGATGATCGAATACCGCCGCGAGCAGCAGCGCCTGTTCGGCGGCACCATGCTGCACCGCCTGGTGCAAAGCGACCGCCGCATCATGATCGCCTGGAAGCGCGTCAATCTCGTCAACTGCGACGCGCCGCTCGACGGCATCACCGTGCCGTTTTAGGGTTTGTTTCCCGCACGCGATGCAGCGCCATAAGCGCGTTTACGCGCGTCTTCGGCGCGCTATGGGTGCATCGCAGATGCGGGATCGTCCTAAACTCGGCGTTCGTTACGATCCCGGGTCTGCAGCGCACCACTTCGTGCTGCGCTGCGCCCGGGAAACGTCGGACGATCACGTCCCCGTCGGCCGGTGCAGCGCGGTGCGGGTGCGCTGTGCGGTGAGCCATTTGGAGCGGCCCGCGACCGCGAGCGTGAGCGCGCGCAACGCAGGCGGCCAGGTGGTCGGCAGGCCGAGCAGGTAGGAAATGCGCTGGGTATGCTCGGTGAGCGGCCGTTCGCGGCGCTCCCAGGTGGCGAGCGCGGCGGCGACGTCGGGCTCCCGCTCCAGATAAACCGCGAGCGACAGCGCGTTCATCATGGCGCAGCCGCCGCCCTGGCCGATATTCGGCGGCAGCGCGTGCGCGGCGTCCCCGATCATGGCGACGCGGCCGGCCGACCAGCGTTTTAGCTTGATCAGATCGAAACGGTCGTAGCGGCCCTGCTCGCCGATGCGGTCGATCAGTGTTTCAAGATGCGGAAACGCGCGCGTCCATTCGTCCTTGCGCACCGGCACCGCCTTGGCGGCCTCGTCGCTGTCCAGCATGGTCAGCGCGATGTAGATCTCGGTCTCGCTGCACGGCGTGTAGAGCACGCGGCGCGTGCCCGACCAATACTCAATGGTGGTGGCGCCGCCGTCGCTGGCGGCGCGCTCGGCCGCGGTTTTGTCCATAAGGAGCCGCGTGCAGCCGTCGACCAGGAATTTGCGCTTGGCCAACAGCCCGAGCGAATCGCGCAGGCGCGAATTGCCGCCGTCGGCGCCGACCACGAGATCGGCTTTCAGCCGCGTCCCGTCGGCGAGAACGAGTTCACCCTCCGGCGTTGCGGCGGCCGCCGCCGAACCCGTGACGATCTCAGCGCCGGCGCGCGTCGCAGCGGCAGCGAGCGCGTTGATGACGTTCTGCCGCACGATCGAGAACACGCGGCTGCCGCTCCAGCGGTGCACCGCGATCAGGCGGTCGCTGCCGTCGCGCACTTCGCGGGTATGGGCGAATGGCGCACCGGCGACCGCCTCCGCGTAAGCGCCGACCGCCTCCAGCACGCGCAGCCCGTTCTCGTAGATGTAGATGCCGGCGCCGGTGGTGCGCAGCCGGTCGGCGCGCTCGTGCACGCGCACGCTCCAGCCGCGCTGCGCCAGCGCGCACGCCGCGGTCAGCCCGGCAAAACCCGCACCGGCAATCTCGGCGTGCCGCTTGCTCATTACGGTGAGCTTATTATCATTGCCGGCGAACCGGGCAATGTCGGCCCGCGTGGAGAGAAGTCATGGCCCGATTGCGCCATTTCGCCGTCTGCGTCCAAGACCTGGAGAAGGCGGCGAAGTTTTACGAGAACGTGTTCGAGCTCAAACGCATCGCGCGCGAGGATCTCGACATCGGCTCGGCGATCTACATGAGCGACGGCGTCATCAATCTGGCGCTGCTCAATTTCTCGACCGGCGCCGGCAGCAAGGCCTCGGACCTCAAAGACCCCAAAGCCTTCGTCGGCGCCCACCATTTCGGTTTTCAGGTCGACGACCTCGTCGAGACGCAGAAGCGCATCGAAGAGAACGGCGGCAAATTCTTCTTCGACCTCGGCGACGAGCGTCACGGCAATTTCGAGCGCAAGTTCAAGGACCCCGACGGCGTGATCTTCGACATTTCCAAGCACGGTTGGCAGGGCACCGATAGCTACACGAAGAAATAAACACCGTCGGGTGGGTTAGCCGCGCAGCGGCGTAACCCACCACTTGCACAATGCGGTGGGTTACGCGCCCTTCGGGCGCTAACCCACCCTACAAATCACTCGACGAACTGATTGGTGTAGAGCTCGTCCACCGGCGACTTCTTCTGGATGATGCCCTTGGCCAGGTAAAAGTCCTGCAGCTTGGCGACGCGTTCGGGATCGACCGCGCCGAGCACTTTTTGGCCCGGATAGATCAGCTTGTCGTAATAGGCGAACGCCTCCTTGACCTGATTTTCCTTGCCGTTCCATTCCGGCACGAACTTCACGAAATCGGCGGCGGCCTTGTCGGCATCGTCCATGATGTCCTTCATGCCGCGCAGCGCCGCCTTGACGAAGGCGCGCACGAGGTCGGGCCGGTTCTTGATGGTGTCGTCGGAGGCGGCGACGGCTTGCGCCATGTGCGGAAAGAACTCGTCGGTCGGCAGAATGGTGACGGCGACGCCGGCGGCTTCGACCGGCGGAATCCAGTCCGGCACGCCGGCCATGCCGACCGACTTGCCGGTCGCCACCATCTGCCAGACGCCGACCGGACCGGCCGATTCGATGTTGACGTCGTTCTGCGTCAGCCCGACGCTGGCGAGCAAGCCGAGCAGCGCATAGAACGTGGTGTCCTGGTACGACATCACCGTGATGGTCTTGCCCTTCAGATCGGCCGGGCGCTGGATGCCGGAATCCTTGCGCACCACGAGCTGCATGAATCCTTTGCCGCCGAACAGGCAGACGATTTTCACCGGCACGCCGTTCTGCCGCACGACGATGGGTCCGTCGGCGACGATGCCGCCGAGCGGCGCGTTGCCGGCACCGACCTGCTTGGCGACGTCGACGCCGCCGCGGCCGACCGCGTAGCTCACGTCGAGGCCGGCTTGCGCAAAATAGCCCCGGCCCTTGGCGAGCTGGATCGGGCCGAACGCCGGCAACAGCGGCGGCGCCGGGAACAAATAGGTGATCTTCTCTTCCGCCCGCGCCGGCGCGATCAAGCCCGAAAACACCGCGGCGCCGGAGGCCAGGCCGACTGCGCCTTGCAGCATGCGACGCCGCGACAAAGTCAAATCCTCAAGCACGAACATTGCGTCAACTCCTTGGCGGGCAAAGTGTGCGCCGGCGCCGCGGCCCTGCCCTATCGGCGGCTCCCAACTTTGCCACTATACTGGACTTATCCGGGCAGCGACACGCGCGCAATCGGCCCAACTTAATCAGCTCCTGCGGTCGCTCGGCGATGTCTTCTCCCTCCGCTTCCGTTCCGGTCAGACTTGAATATCGCAATGTCACGATGCGGTTTGCCAACCGCGGCGGCGGCGAAGCGCTCACTGCCGTGCGCGGCGTAAGCTTCACGGTCCGCGACAGCGAAGTCGTGTCGCTGATCGGCCCGAGCGGCTGTGGCAAGAGCACGCTGCTCAATATCGGCTCCGGGCTGATGGCGCCGAGCGAGGGCACAGTGCTGGTCGACGGCGCCCCGGTCGCCGGGCCGAATTCTCACGTCGCCTTCATGCTGCAGAAGGATTTGTTGCTGCCGTGGCGCACCGTGGCCGAGAACGCGATGTTCGGTGTCGAAATCCAGGGCGTGCCGGCCGCCGAGCGGCGGCGCCGCGCCGCCAATCTACTCGCGCAATTCAGCCTCGCCGAATTTTCCGATCACTATCCGCACCAATTGTCCGGCGGCATGCGCCAGCGCGTGGCACTGGCGCGCACGCTGGCTGTCGATCCGCACGTTCTGTTGCTCGACGAGCCGTTCTCGGCGGTCGACGCGCAAACCCGCATGGTGCTGCAGCGCGATCTGGCGCAGACTCTTTCGCGCGAGCAGAAAACCGCCTTGCTCATCACCCACGATCTGTTCGAGGCCGTGACGCTGTCGGATCGCGTGCTGGTAATGAGCCGGCGGCCGGGTGCGATTATCGACGAGATCGCGATCGAGGTGCCGGGGCGCGACGATCCGATCGGCCGGCGCTCCGATCCCAAAGTGGCCGCCTATGTGGCGCGGCTGATGGACCGACTCGACATCGCACATACGGCGCTCGAGCGCCAGCCTGCAGAAGGCGACGCATGACCTCCGGCGGCCGCCCATCGCTGGGCAAAGGCGCCGGTGCCAGCTTGGCGCTGCTGGTGATTTTTCTCGCCGCCTGGCAATGGGGTCCCGGCCTCATCGGCTTGCCGGCCTTCATCGTGCCCCCGCTTTCGACGGTCGCCGCCGAATTCGTCCATGCCTTTGAATTTGATCATCTCGTTCTGCACACCGGCGTCACGATTGGCGAGGTATTGGCCGGCTTTGTGCTCGGCAGCCTGCTCGGCGCCTGCGTCGGCTATCTGCTCGGTATGTCGCCAGCCGCCGAGCTGGCGCTGTCGCCCTACATTCTGGCGCTGCAGATCGCGCCGAAGGTAGCGTTCGCACCGCTGTTCATTCTCTGGATGGGCTACACGGTCTATCCGAAAATCCTGGTCGCGATCCTGATCGTGTTCTTTCCGGTGTTGGTCAACGTGCTGACCGCGTTACGCACCATCGATCCCGATCTGATCAACCTCGCCCGCGCATTCACGGCGACGCGCGCGCAGATCTTCTGGAAGATCGAGTTTCCCACCTCGATGCCGCCGATGTTCGCCGGACTGCGTATCGGCGCCACTCTCGCGGTGGTCGGGGTCGTGGTCGGCGAACTGGTCGGCGGCAATGTCGGGCTCGGCTATCTGCTCGCTTTCGGCGAAGGCCAGGCCAACACCCCGCTCGTGTTCGTCGCCATCGTCATGCTGACCCTGGTCGGCGGCATCGCCTATCTCGCCGTCATCCTGGTCGAGCGCCGCGTGCTGCACTATCTGCCGAAGCGCGCGGTTGGCGGCGAGCTTTAGCCCAGGGCGGCCGGCAGGAGAGAGGAAGCTTGGACTTTCAATTGCGCCGCTGAGAGCCTATTCTTATCGTCATGACCAAGCTCCTGGAAAGAGCGCTTGAGGCGGTCCGCCAGCTGCCCCCGGACAGTCAAGACGAGATCGCGCGCGCCATGCTCAATCTGGCGAACAGCGAAGAGCCCGAAGAGATTGATCCGACGCACTTGCCCGACGTGTTGGAAAGCCTCGCTCAAGCGAAACGGGGCGAGTTTGCGAGCGATGCCGAGGTCCAAGCCGCATTTCGGCGCTTCGATCGATGAAGCTGCGCTTTACGCCGCGCGCCACCGCGAACATCGTCGAAATTGCCGATTACATCCTAGCCAGAAATCCGGCTGCCGCCGAGCGTGTGCGGTCTGCAATCTATGCAAGCCTGCAAAACCTCCTGCTTTTTCCTCACATGGGCCGACGACAGAAGGCGGAAGGCGTGCGCAAACTCGTAACCGGTCGATATAGTTATCTCATTTACTACACTGTCGATGAGGCCGCCGAAGAGATCGTGATCCTCAACGTCAAGCATCCGGCTCGCAGGCGCGAGCACGAGGATGCTTGATCGCAGTTACAATAGTTAAGAAATTTCTCGCGGTCTCAACTCGGAAAATGCTCGGCGTGCCAATCGGCTTCGAGCTCGGGATTGATCTTGCCGTCGATCACGCACACGCCGGGCGCGCCGTCGGCGACCCAGGCTTTGAGCGGGTCGAGATCGGCTGGCGTGCGCACGGTGATGCCGCGCGCACCGTAGCCGCGCGCGATCGCGGCGAAATCAGTCTCCGGGAATTGCACGAGGTCGACGGAAAATCCCTGGCGCCGGAAATAATGCACCTCGGCCGCGTAGGACGCATCGTTGTAGATGAGGATGCACAGACGCAGTCCGAGCCGGATCGCGGTTTCCAGATCGGCGATCGACATCAGAAAGCCGCCGTCGCCGGTGCCGAGCACCGCGAGTTTGCCGGGATTGGCGATGGCAAGCCCGATCGCCGAAGCGAGCCCGAGCCCGACCGACTGGAACGAATGACTGAGGCACGAGGCGCGCGCGTTCGGCACCCGCAGATAGCGCGGCACCCAGCCGCAGAAGTGACCGGAATCGGAAGCGATCACGCGGTCGGCCGGCAGAATGGCGTCGACCGCCTTGCTCAAGGTGCGTGGGTCGATGAAGGCCGCGCCGGACGCATCAGGATACGGAAAATGGTGATTGTCGCCGGAGCGGATACGCTCGCGCATGGTATTGCTGCGGCGGACCCTTCCCTGCCCTCCTCCGCTTGCGGCACCGCGCCGCGCGAACTCCGCGAGCAGCGCCTCCGCCGTTGCCTTGGCATCGCCCTGCACGGCGATCTGCACCGGCATCTGATAACCGAGTTTTCCCGTCTCGACGTCGACCTGCGCCACCACCGCGCCGGGCGCGACCAGCTTGCCGCGTTTGGTCGTCCACGCCGTGAGGCTCGCTCCGAACGCCAAGATGAAATCGCTTTCCGCGATCAATTCGTCGGCGACCGGCGACGAAAAACCGCCGCTGATGCCGACCGACCACGGATTATCGGCGAACAGGCCGTGGCCGCACACCGAAGTCGCGAACAGCGCGCCGACCGCGTCGCCGAGCGCAACCAGCGCCGCTTCGGCGCCCGAGATCACCGCGCCGCGGCCGCCGAGAACGAGCGGGCGCTCGGCTTTTAGAAGCGCATCGGCAAGACGCTGCACGAGCTGCGGGTCGGGCTGCATGCGGCCGGGCGCCGGCGGCAGTTCAAGCGGCGGCAGATTCGAGCTGAGCGACGCATGCTGCACGTCGAGCGGCATGCTCAACACCACCGTCTGGCGGTCGCGCAGCGCGCGGGTCACCGCCCGCAAGGCGTCCTCGCGCGCCGAGGCCACCGTATGCAGCCGCTCCGCCGCGGCGCCGACTGAGCGCACCATCTCGGCCTGCTCGATGTAAAAATTGTTCTTCACCGCGCCGTTCGGCACGTCGCCGGCCAGCACGACGAGCGGCGTGCGGCTTTTCGCGGCCTCGCCGATGCCGGTCAGCGCATTGGTCAGCCCGGGACCGGAATGCAGGCTGACCAACGTCAGTTCGCCGGTCGCCTTGGCGTAGGCGTCGGCCATGCTGGCGGCGTTGCACTCGTGCCGCGCCGCGATCAGTTCGACCCCGGCCTGCACCAAACCATGCGAGACCTTGAAATTGGCGGTGCCCAGGAGGCCGAAACAGCGGCGGGCCCCATAAGCCGCCAAGTCGCTGGCAATCACCGACGCGACGGTCGAAGTGCCGTTCATGAATCAGGTCCTACGGGCCGGCTGGCGAGAAAAGCCAAACGATACAAGACGATATTCAAACCTGGCGCAACGGCTGGATGTCACTTGTGAAACCCTTCAAACTTGAATATTTAAGCTTGAAATAATCCGCGGCCCGTGCCATCTTGATGGCGCGAACACAGACGGCGGCGGCCATGAAGATCGCGTGCCTCGGCGGCGGCCCGGCGGGCCTCTACTTCGCCATCTCGATGAAGCTGCGCGACGCCAGCCACGCCATCACCGTGTTCGAGCGCAACCGTCCCGACGACACGTTCGGCTGGGGCGTGGTGTTCTCCGACGAAACGTTCGAAAACATCGCCGCCAACGATCCGCCGAGCGCCGCGGCGATCCGCAGCCACTTCGCCTACTGGGACGATATCGCGGTCTATTATCGCGGCGAACGCGTCGTTTCCGGCGGCCACGGCTTCTCCGGCATCGCGCGCAAGAAGCTGCTTTTGCTCCTGCAGGACCGCGCCCGCGAGCTCGGCGTCGATTTGCGCTTCCAGGCCGAGATCGACGGCGCCGGCGCGCTTGCCAAGAGCTACGACCTCGTCGTCGCCGCCGACGGCTTGAACTCGAAGACCCGCCGCGAGTTCGCCGAGCATTTCAAGCCGGCTATCGACCTGCGCAAGAACAAATTCGTCTGGCTTGGGACGCGGCAAAAATTCGACGACGCTTTCACTTTCATCTTTGAGGAAACCGAACACGGCTGGGTGTGGGCGCACGCCTATCAATTCGACGCCGACACCGCGACCTTCATCGTCGAGTGCGCGGAAGCGACCTGGCAGAAATTCGGCTTCGGCGCCATGAGCCAGGACGAATCCTGCCGGGCCTGCGAGCGCATCTTCGCAAACTATCTCGGCGGCCATCGGCTGATGTCGAACGCCACGCATATCCGCGGCTCGGCCTGGCTGAATTTCCCGCGCGTGCTGTGCGAGAGCTGGTCGCACCAGAACATCGTGCTGATGGGGGATGCCGCCGCCACCGCGCATTTCTCGATCGGCTCGGGCACCAAGCTCGCCATGGAGAGCGCGGTATCGATGGCCGATTACCTGCACAGCGAGCCGACGCTCGAAGCGGCGTTTGCCAAATACGAAAACGCCCGGCGTACCGAAGTGCTGCGCCTGCAATCGGCGGCGCGCAACTCGATGGAATGGTTCGAGAACGTCGAGCGTTATCTGCAGCTCGATCCGGTGCAGTTCAATTACTCGCTGCTGACGCGATCGCAGCGCATCAGCCACGAGAACCTGCGGCTGCGCGACAAGAGCTGGCTGGAAGGCGCCGAAGCCTGGTTCCAGCGCCGCGCCGGCGCCGGCGCCAACAGTACACGGCGGCCGATGTTCGCGCCGCTCAAGCTGCGCGAGCTCCACCTGAAGAACCGCGTCGTGGTGTCGCCGATGGCGCAATACAAAGCCATCGACGGCTGCCCGACCGACTGGCATCTGGTGCATTACGGCGAGCGCGCCAAGGGCGGCGCCGGCCTCCTCTTCATCGAGATGACCTGCGTCAGCGCCGAAGGGCGCATCACGCCGGGCTGCACCGGAATGTACCGACCCGAGCACGAAGCGGCCTGGAAGCGCATCGTCGATTTCGTTCACGCCGAGACCGACGCCAAAATCTGCTGCCAGCTCGGCCATTCGGGAGGCAAAGGCTCGACCCAGCTCGGCTGGGAGGAGATGGACGCGCCGCTCAAAACCGGCAATTGGCCGGTGATGGCGGCCTCGGCGACCGCGTGGTCGCCGCGCAATCAAACGGCGCGCGCCATGACCCGCGCCGACATGGATCGCGTGCGCGAGCAATTCGTCGCCGCGGCCGAAATGGCCGCACGCGCCGGCTTCGACATGCTCGAACTGCACTGCGCGCACGGTTATTTGCTGTCGTCGTTCATCACGCCGCTGACCAATCGGCGCACCGACGAGTACGGCGGCTCGCTGCAAAACCGCATGCGCTATCCATTGGAGATTTTTCACGCCGTGCGCGCGGTGTGGCCGGCGGAAAAGCCGATCTCTGTGCGCATCTCCGCCAACGACTGGGTCGGCGACGACGGCATCGAGCCGCAGGACGCGGTCGCCATCGCCCGCCTGCTGCAGGAAGCCGGCGTCGATATCTGCGACGTGTCGGCCGGCCAGACCTCGATCCGGGCCCGGCCGGTCTACGGCCGCATGTTTCAGACGCCGTTCTCCGACCGCATCCGCAACGAGACCGGCATGGCCACCATGGCGGTCGGCAACATTTACGAGCCCGACCACGTCAACTCGATCCTGATGGCCGGCCGCGCCGATCTGGTCTGCCTCGCGCGGCCGCATCTCGCCGATCCGTACTGGACCTTGCATGCCGCGGCAAAACTTGGCGACCGCGGCGAGGCCTGGCCGGCACCCTACTATGCCGGCCGCGACCAGCTTTATCGGCTCAGCGGCGGCGCCGAGCCGGCAGCCGCGGCGGCGGTGTGACATGGCGCTTACCGGCCAGCATGCGCTCGTCACCGGCGGCGGCAGCGGCATCGGCGCCGCCATCGCCCTCGCGCTCGCGGAAGCCGGCGCCACCGTGACGATCTGCGGCCGGCGCCGCGCGCCACTCGAGGAAACGGCGGCGCGGCAGTCCGGCATTCATGCCGAGACCGCCGACGTGACCGATCGCGACGCCATGCTGGACCTTTACCAGCGCGCGGAGGCGGCGCGCGGGCCATTTGCCATCGTGGTCGCCAATGCCGGCGGCGCACAAAGCGCGCCGGCCGAGAAAATCACGCCGCAAATGTGGAGCGAGACGCTCGCCCTCAATCTCACCGGCGCGTTCTATTCCGTGCAGCCGGCGCTCGCCGGCATGCGCGAGCGCGGTTTTGGCCGCATCGTGTTCGTCGCTTCGACTGCCGGATTGCGCCCAGCCGCCTATGTGGCGCCGTATGTCGCCGCCAAACACGGCGTCATCGGTTTGATGCGGGCGCTGGCGCTGGAAACGGTCAAGCACGGCATCACCGTCAACGCCGTGTGCCCGACCTATACCGAAACGCCCATGCTCGATCGCGCCGTCGAACGCATCGCCGCCGTCACCAAGCGCGATGCGGCCGAGGCCCGCGCCGCGCTCGCCGCCAGGAACCCGCAGGGCCGCTTTATCACGCCGGAAGAAGTTGCCGGCACTGTGCTGTGGCTGTGCGGCGAGACCAGCGCCGGCATCACCGGCCAGGCCATCGCGATTTCCGGAGGCGAGACATGGTGAGCGCGCCGCTGCCCGCCGCCGCCCGCGCCGACGGCGGCAAACAAAGCGACAGCAAGGCGCGGCTGCGGCTGTGGATCCGGCTCCTGCGCGCGAGCCGCCTGATCGAGCGCGTGGCGCGCGAGCGGCTGAAGGCCCAGTTTAACGCCACGCTGCCGCGCTTCGACGTCATGGCGGCTTTGTTCCGCAAGCCCGACGGCATGCTGATGAGCGAAATCTCGCGCTTTCTCATGGTGTCGAACGGCAACGTCACCGGCATCGTCGACCGCCTCGTCGCCGACGGCCTGGTCGCCCGCTCGCAGCGCAACGGCGACCGCCGCACCTCGTTCATCACGCTCACCCGCAAGGGCCGCGCCGCCTTTGCCGCCATGGCGGCCGCGCACGAAAGCTGGGTCGACGAGCTTTTGGGCGGCATCGCGGCGCGCGATGCCGAGCAGATGTCGGCCAAGCTGAAATCGTTCCGCAGCGACTGGGAGGGCGAAGCATGACAGGCGCGACCGCCAAAAGCACTGCGAAGAGCACCGCGATGGCCGGCTTCAAGCCGCAGCATTTTCTATGGCGAACGGACGGCGCCGTCGGCATCGTTCAACTCGACCGGCCTGAGCGCAAAAATCCGCTGACCTTCGAATCCTACGGCGAGCTGCGCGATACGTTTCGCGCGCTGCGCAGCGCCGAGGATGTTCATGCCGTCGCGTTGCTGCCCAACGGCGGCAATTTTTGCTCCGGCGGCGACGTGCGCGACATCATCGGCCCGCTGATCGAGAAGGACATGAAGGGCCTGCTCGCCTTCACCCGCATGACCGGCGACCTGGTCAAGGCGATGCTGACCTGCGGCAAGCCGATCATCGCCGCGGTCGACGGCGTCGCCGTCGGCGCCGGCGCCATCATCGCCATGGCGGCCGACCTGCGGCTCGCCACGCCGGCGGCGCAGACCGCGTTTCTGTTCAACCGCGTCGGACTTGCCGGCTGCGACATGGGCGCCTGCGCGATCCTGCCGCGCCTCATCGGCCACGGCCGCGCCGCCGAACTTTTGTACACCGGCCGCACCATGACGGCGCAGGAAGGCAGCGACTGGGGCTTTTACAACAGACTCGTCGCCGCCGACGCCCTGGAGAGCGAGGCGCTCACGCTTGCGCGCCGCATCGCCGCGGGGCCGACCTTTGCCAACGGCATCACCAAGACCCAGCTTTATCAGGAATGGGCGATGAGTCTCGACCAAGCCATCGAAGCCGAAGCGCAGGCCCAGGCGATCTGCATGCAGACCGAAGATTTCGCCCGCGCCTACCGCGCCTTCATCGCCAAGCAGAAGCCGGCGTTCGAGGGGAATTGAGCGTGCCCGACCAGACATTCCTCTCCTGGCCGTTTTTCGAGGATCGCCATCGCGCGCTGGCGCAATCGATCGAACGCTGGTGCGCCGTGAACCTGCGGGTTGATCACGACGACGTCGATGCGGCGTGCCGCGATCTCGTGAAAACGCTCGGCCGCGACGGTTGGCTCGCGCATACCGCTCCCGATCCGGAAGTTGCCGCACCGCTCGACGTACGCACGCTCTGCCTCATTCGCGAGACGCTGGCGCGTCATGACGGGCTGGCCGACTTCGCCTTCGCCATGCAGGGGCTTGGCGCCGGCGCCATCAGCCTGTTCGGCAGCACGGCGCAGCGTGGCTGGCTCAAGCGCACCCGCGCCGGCGAAGCCATCGCCGCATTCGCGCTGTCGGAGCCGAAATCCGGCTCCGACGTCGCCAATATCGAAATGTCCGCGGCCCGCAGCGGCGGCGGTTACGTGCTTGACGGCGAAAAGACCTGGATCTCGAACGGCGGCATTGCCGATCTCTACGTAGTTTTCGCGCGCAGCGGCGAAGCGCCGGGCGCCAAGGGGCTGTCGGCGTTTCTCGTTCCCGCAGACCTGCCTGGGCTCACGGTCGCCGAGCGTCTCGATGTGATCGCGCCGCATCCGCTGGCGCGGCTCAGGTTCGACCAGGTGCGGCTGCCGCGCTCGGCGCTGATCGGCGCGCCGGGCGAAGGTTTTAAGATTGCCATGGCCGTGCTCGACATTTTCCGCGCCACGGTGGGCGCAGCGGCGCTCGGCTTCGCGCGCCGCGCGCTCGACAGCGCGATCGCCCGCGCGCGCACGCGCAGCCTGTTCGGCGCGCCGCTCGCCGAGCTGCAGATGGTGCAGGCCCACATCGCCGACATGGCGGTCGACGTCGACGCCGCGGCGCTGTTGGTCTATCGCGCCGCCTGGGCCAAGGACAACGGCGCGCCGCGCGTCACCCGCGAAGCGGCGATGGCCAAGCTGTTCGCCACCGAGCGTGCTCAGCAAGTCATCGACAAGGCGGTGCAGCTCCATGGCGGCGACGGCGTGCGCCGCGGCCACATCGTCGAGCGGCTGTATCGCGAAATCCGGGCGCTGCGCATCTACGAAGGCGCCTCCGAAGTGCAAAAAATCGTCATCGCACGGCAAACTCTGGCGGGAGCATGATCATGGCAGCGCATTCGCTGGGCCGCTCGGCGCATACCGACACGTTCACGCGCGACAACCTGCCGCCGTCGCAGATTTGGCCGGACATTCTGCTCGACGGCTTCGACTATCCGGAAACGCTCAATGCCGGCGTCGAGCTGACCGACACAATGGTCAAGCGCGGCTTCGGCGATCACGTGGCGCTGATCGGCAACGGCCGCCGCCGTACCTACAAGGAACTCTCCGATTGGACCAATCGCATTGCGCACGCGCTCACCGAGGATTTCGGCGTCAAACCCGGCAACCGCATCCTGGTCCGCTCCGCCAATAATCCGGCGATGGTGGCGTGCTGGCTCGCCGCCACCAAGGCCGGTGCCGTGGTGGTCAACACCATGCCGATGCTGCGCGCCGGCGAGCTCGCCAAAATCGTCGACAAGGCCGAGATCGCGCTCGCTTTGTGCGACACGCGGCTGATGGACGAGATCGTCACCTGCGCCAAGACCTCGAAATTCCTCAAGCAGGTGATCGGATTCGACGGCACCGCCAACCACGACGCCGAGCTCGACCGCATTGCCCTGTCGAAGGCGGTGACGTTCGAGGCGGTCAAGACTGGGCGCGACGACGTGGCGCTGCTCGGCTTCACCTCCGGCACCACCGGCGAGCCCAAGGCGACCATGCATTTTCACCGCGATCTTTTGATCATCGCCGACGGCTACGCCAAAGAAATTCTCGGCGTCACGCCCGACGACGTGTTCGTCGGCTCGCCGCCGCTCGCCTTCACCTTCGGGCTCGGCGGCCTGGCAATCTTTCCGCTGCGCTTCGGCGCCACCGCGACGCTCCTGGAAAACGCCTCGCCGGCCAACATGATCGAGATCATCGAGACCTATAAGGCGACGATCTCGTTTACCGCACCGACCGCGTACCGCGCCATGCTCTCCGCCATGCATCAGGGTGCCAACTTGTCGTCGCTGCGCGCGGCGGTGTCGGCCGGGGAAACCTTGCCGGCGCCGGTGTTCGACGAGTGGATCGCCAAGACCGGCAAGCCGATTCTGGACGGGATCGGCTCGACCGAAATGCTGCACATTTTCATCTCCAACCGTTTCGGCGACGCCGCACCGGCTTCGACCGGCAAGCCGGTCATCGGCTACGAGGCCAAGGTCGTCGACGACGACATGAAGGAAAAACCGCGCGGTGAGATCGGCAAGCTCGCGGTGCGCGGCCCGACCGGCTGCCGCTATCTCGCCGACAAACGGCAGAGCGCCTACGTGCGCGACGGCTGGAATCTCACCGGCGATTCGTTCACACAAAGTCCCGACGGTTATTTCCATTTCGCCGCGCGCAACGACGACATGATCATCTCGGCCGGCTACAACATCGCCGGGCCCGAGGTCGAGGCGGCGCTGCTGGCGCATCCCGACGTCAAGGAATGCGCGGTGATCGGCGCGCCCGATGAGGGCCGCGGCCAGATCGTGGAGGCGCACGTGGTTTTGAAAGACGGCGTTATGTCCGGCATCGACACGATCAAGCGTCTGCAGGACCACGTCAAAGCGACCATCGCGCCCTACAAATATCCGCGCTCGGTGAAATTCATCGATGCACTGCCCAAGACCGCGACCGGAAAGATTCAGCGCTTCCGCCTACGGCCGGACGCGAAGTGACATAAGTGCGTTTCCCGGATGCGGTGCAGCGCGAAGCGGTGCACCGCTGATCCGGGATCGCAACAAGCTCGGAGTTCGTAAAGGTCCCGGGTCTGCGGCGCATCACTTCGTGCTGCGCTGCGCCCGGAAACAACGGCGAAGATGTTACTATCCCGGAACCACCAAACAATGACCGACGCGCATCAACTCCTTCACCCGGGCCACTGGAAGCAGCCAAAAGGCTTTGCCAACGGCATCGCCGCCGAAGGCCGGCTGGTCTTTCTTGCCGGCCAGGTCGGGTGGAATGCCGAGCAAATATTCGAAAGCGACGATTTCGTCGCGCAAGTGCGCCAGGCGCTCGCCAACATCGTGGCGCTGGTCGCGGAGGCCGGCGGCAAGCCCGAGCACATCACGCGGCTCACCTGGTACGTGCTCGACAAGCGCGAGTATCTTTCGCGCCTGCGCGAGCTCGGCGACGCTTACCGCAGCGTCATGGGCCGGCACTTCCCGGCGATGACATTGGTGCAGGTCGGCGCCCTGGTCGAAGACCTTGCCAAGGTCGAGATCGAGGCGACAGCGGTGGTGCCGAACAAGCGATAGCCCGCTTGTCAACCGTCTTAATCGAGCGACCTGTAAAAGCGCTCGTCATAAAGCGCTCCGGCCATCGGTGACAGCTTTTCACGGAAGGCTCGGGTGTGCGCCGCCTCGGCGTGGCCGTCGAGAGCTTTGCGGTTCGCCCAGACCTCGAAGACCGCGAAGTGATTGGCGCGGTTGGCCTGCTGCAAAACCATATAGCCGATGTTGCCGGAATCCGTGGGCGCATCTACGCTCATCGCCTTGAGCAGCGCCATGCAGCCGTCTTTGCTCGCGGGCCCGACGTCGACATGGGTCAGCACGTAAATGGCATTGGGCTGCCTGACGCCGCCCGACGAGGCGACGTACAGACCGTTATTGATGCGCCGATCGAATGGCGCATTGCCGACCGTTTTCAGCCTCTCGACGAGGTCAGCGCTGGTCGACGCCTTGTCGTGGGCTTCGCTTGCGGCTTTGTCTTTCCAGATTTCCACAATCGCAAAGCGGTTCGGCCGCGCTATTTCCTGCAGCACGTCGATACGCAGATTGCCGCTCTCCTTGCGGCTCGCATCGCGGTAGTGTCGCAGCGCGGCCGCCCCGGGATTTGTCGCGTTTGGCATGACGTCCACGTAGGTGACGACATAAACGGCGTCGTTCTGGGCATGTGCCGCCCCGCCGACCAAAGCGATCAGAACGGCCGCACCGGCGATGAACAATCTGATAAGTGCGCTCATTGCTTCCCCAACCTGCGTGAGAAACATCATAGCAAGCATTGTGTCTTGCCAATACGCTGACGCTGACGCTGACGCTGGCGCTTCGGCCCTGTTTGGCATAGCGTGACAAATCTTCACCCTGGCGCCGCAAACGGGAGGGATCATGCCTGAGAGAGCGCGCTGTGCGATAGCGATCGCCACATGGACCACGTCGTTTCTTTTCGGCGCGGCGGCGCGCGCCGAAACCATGGATGAGCTGTACGCCAAGGCGAAAGCCGAAGGCACGGTCGTGTTCTATTCCGGTGGACCGGTCGCGCCATACGAGCGCTTCGCCAAGGATTTCGAGCAGCGCTTTCCCGGCCTGAAAGTGTCGATCACCGGCGGCTTCAGCAATGTTCTGAACGAAAAGATCAACGCGCAGCTGCACGACAACAAGCTCGAAGTCGACATGGCGTTCTTCCAGACCGCGCAGGATTTTGTCGCCTGGAAGAAGCAGGGCGTGCTGCTCGCCTTCAAGCCCGAAGGTTACGAGGCGATCGCGCCGGAATTCCGGGATCCTGACGGCGCCTTCACCGTCACCAAGGTGAACGCCATCTTCTATGCCTACAACACCAAGGCCGTGGCGGCGAATGACGTGCCGAAATCGGCGCTCGATTTCCTGAAACCGCAATTCACCGGCAAGCTGATCACCTGCTATCCGGCCGACGACGACGCCACGCTCTATCTGTTCTACACCATCGTGCAGAAATACGGCTGGAGCTATGTCGACCGTTACATGGCCAACAAGCCGAATTTCGTGCAGGGCCATCTCAACGTGGCGCGCAGCGTCGGCTCGGGTGAAAACATCGCCACCTTCGACGGCACCTCGTCGGTCGAGGAAGTGGCGAAAGGAGGCGCGCCGGTCGCCTCGGTCTTCTCGGCCGAAGACCCGACGCCGCTGTTCACGTTGACCGCCGGCATTTTCAAGGATGCGCCGCACCCGAATGCCGCAAAGCTCTTTCTCACCTGGTACATGGCCAAGGAGCAGCAGAGCCGCATCGGCGTGTTCTCGGCCCGCAGCGACGTGCCGCCGCCGAACGGCCTCAAACCGCTGTCGTCCTACAATGTCGCCAACGGCTACCGCGACTTCGTCAGCAATGCGCCGCAGCTCGCCGACCTGCGCCAGCGCTTCGAAGGCAACACCGGCCCCGTCGTCAACAAAGGCGGCGTGCGCTAGGCCGTAGCCGGATTGCGCCGCGAGCAAACCGGGATCGTCGCTGCGGGTCAAACCAAAGACAAATTCATGAAGAACCGACCGTTTCGGGAACGCCTGACGTTTGCACTCGACGGTCTCCGTGTCGCTTGGCGTCGAGAAAGCAGCTTTCGAACGCAACTCGTGCTCGCCAGCGGCGCGGCCGCAGCCCTCCTTCTGTTTCGGCCGCCGATCATTTGGTGGGCAGTTGTTGCGCTCACGATAGGCGCCGTCCTTGCCGTCGAGTTGATGAACTCCGCCTTTGAAGCGCTGGTGGACCACCTGCATCCCGATCGACACCCAGAGATCCGTATTATCAAAGATATGGCCGCTGGCGGCGTTTTGCTGGTCAGTCTGGGGGCGCTGGTCGTCGGTGGCTTGTTGATTTTATTTGAGTTGTGGCGCTGATTCAGCGGCCTTGGCGTTGCACAAATCTCGGGCGCAAAACAGCGCCGCGGGGACGGTTGTGCATTGCCCGTCCCTCGCGGCCGCGACACCGCCGATTGCGGTCGCCACGGATTGCGGGCTAGGTTTCCTCGCGCCACGGGGAACATCGCTATGCGCACGCTGAACCTACTCTTCGGCATCGTCGCGGGCTGCTGCCTGGCCATCTCGGCGGCGGCGAATGTCGCTGCGGCGGAGCCGCTGAAAATCCGGCTGGGCTACGGCGTCGCCGCTGAGGAGCAGCTCTGGCTGCTGCTCGCCAAGCCCGACATCGGCACGCATTACGGCAAGGACTACACGGTAGACGGCACGCGGTTTTCCGGCTCGGACAAGCGCGCCCAGGCATTCGAGGCCGGCGCCATCGACATCGCCTCGTCGAGCGCCAACGGCGTCATCTTCGCCGCCGCCGAGGGCGTCAAGGGCAAGATCATCGCCTCGATCTCGCGCGAGAGCAAACGCGGCTACAGCACCTCGTTCTATGCGCTGGCCTCTTCGCCGATCAAAACCGTGCGCGATCTCAAGGGCAAGACCATCGCGATCAACGGCTTCGAAACGTCGGGCCATCTGTGGCTCAAGACCGCGCTCGAACAGGCCGGCCTTGCCGAAAGCGACGTCACCATCGTGCCGATCTCGTTTCCCGCCATGGCGGAATCGCTGCGCTCCGGCAAGATCGACGTCGGCGAATTTCCGCAGCCGTTCGACGCCTTGCTGCACAAGGAAGCGCCGGTAACAAAAATCTTCTCCGCCAAGGATGCGATCCCGACCGACGAAGAGCTGATCGTGCTGGTCGCCAAGGACGAGTTCCTCAAGGCCCACGCCGCGGCGATCAAGGCGTTCCTCGCCGACCTGCAAGCGGCCACGGCGTTCTATCTGCAGCACGCCAAAGAAGCGCGGCAAATCCTTCTCGATCAGAAAATGGTGCGCGTACCGGCGGACGTCTTTCTCGGCATGGACGACTACTACCGCGATCCCGGCTTGCGCGCCGAGGTGGCGACGTTGGAGCGGATGCAGGACTCGCAATTCAAGGCCGGCTTTCAGAAGAAGAAGGCCGACATCAATCAGCTGGTCGACCTGAGCTATCTGCCGCAATAGCCGGCGCCGGGATTGTCGCCGCCATGGCGCTGCTGGAGGTCAAGGACCTCGACAAGAGCTTCGCCACGGCGGACCGGCGGGTAACGGCGATCGACAAGCTCAGCCTTGCGATCGAAGCCAACGAGTTCGTCGCCATCGTCGGGCCGTCCGGCTGCGGCAAGAGCACGCTCCTCCACATCGTCGGCGGCTTCGAGCGTCCGGACGGCGGCGCCGTGCTGCTCGACGGCCGCCCGGTCGGCCGCCCCGGTCCCGACCGCGGTATGATGTTTCAGGATCACACGCTGTTTCCCTGGCTCACTGCGCTCGCCAACGTGGCCTGGCCGTTGGAAATGAAGGGCATGGGCAAGGCCGAGCGCCTTGCCAAGGCGCGCGCCTATCTCGATCTGGTGCACCTGTCGCGCTACGCCGCGCTTTATCCGGCCGAGCTTTCAGGCGGAATGCGGCAGCGCGTGGCGCTGGCCCGGCTGTTCGCGCTCGATTCGCAGATCCTGCTGATGGACGAGCCGTTCGGCTCGCTCGATTCGCAGACCCGCGAGCTCCTGCAGGAGGAGCTGCAGGCGATCTGGCGCCGCGACCGCAAGACCGCGTTGTTCGTCACTCACGATATCGACGAGGCGATCTTTCTCGGCACCCGCGTGCTGGTGCTCACCGCGCGCCCCGCCCGGCTCAAGGCCGACATCGCGATCCCCACCATCGAGCGCGGCGGCGATTACCGCAAATCGGCCGAATATCTGCGCATGCGCGCGCAAATCTGGGATTTGCTGCGCGAAGAGGTGCTGCGCGGACGCGCACTGGAGGGGGCATGAGAATTCCGACCGCCGTGCAGCACTGGATCGTCCCGATCGTCGTGGTCGCGGCGTGGGAAGGCTTTGGCCGCGCCGGCATGATGCCGCGCTATCTGCCGGCGCCGACGCTGATTGTCGGCGCGCTTTACGAAGTGGCGGCCGACGGCGAGCTCGCGCGCGCCCTGGCGACGAGCCTCTATCGGGTTGCGCTCGGCTTCGTGCTGGGCACCGGCGCCGGCACGCTGGTCGGGCTCGGCGCCGGAACCGTCCCCGGCATCCGCCATTTCTTCGATCCGCTGGTGTCATTTCTCTACGCCGTGCCGAAGATCGCGTTCCTGCCGGTGTTTTTGCTGCTGTTCGGGCTCGGCCACGAGTCGAAAATCGCGCTCATCGCGTTCTCCTGCTTCTTTCCGGTCTTCATCGCCTCGCGCCACGCCGTGCTCGCCGTCGACAAGCATCTGATCTGGACGGCGCACAACATGGGCGCGGCGCGCGCGGCCACCTTCTTTCGCGTGATCGTGCCGGCGGCCGCGCCGCAATTGTTCGCCGGCGCGCGCATCGGACTGGCGCACGCGTTCATCCTGCTGTTCGCCGCCGAGCTGATGGGCGCGCGCGGCGGCATCGGGCCACTGATTTCAGAAGGCGAGGACGCCGGCCGCTTCGACCTGATGTTCGCCGGCATCGTCACGTTTGCGGTGCTCGGCTTCCTCGGCGACCGCATCCTGATGGCGATCCGCGGCCTCGTTCTGCGCGGCCAGATGATCGGCACGCTCGAGCAGGCGGTGCGCTGATGGCAAGGCTCGCGCGGCAAATCGAGCGCTGGTACTCGATCCCCTTGCTGCTGCTGGTCTGGCAAGCGGCGGTGTCGAGCGGGCTCGTCGAATCCCGGCTGCTGCCCGGTCTCGGCCGCGTTGCCGCGGCGCTCCTACGCGATACGAGCGCCGGCGTTTTGCCCTATCACACCGCGATCACGCTCGCCCGCGCCGCCGCGGGATTTGCGCTCGCCGCGTGTCTCGGCGTGCCGTTCGCCGCCGCCATGGCGCGTTCGGCCCTGATCCGCAACCTGTTCGAGCCGATCTTTTTCTTCGGCTATCCGGTGCCGAAAATCGCGCTGTTTCCGGTGTTTACCTACGTGTTCGGCATCGGCTCGCCGTCCAAAATCGCGTTCGCCTTTCTGGAATGCCTGTATCCGATCGTGGTGACGGCTTACCTCGGCTTTCGCGCCATCCCGATCCGGCTGATCTGGAGCGCCGAGAACATGGGCGCGCCGCGCCGGACCATCGTCGGCCGCGTCATCGTGCCGGCTGCGATGCCGGGAATCTTCAATGGGCTGCGCATCGCGCTGCCGATCGCGATCGTCGTCATTGTCCTGACCGAGATGATCGGCGATTCCCGGGGGCTCGGATATTACATCGCCATCTCTGGCACGCGCTTCGAATTCGCCAATGTCTACGCCGCCATCCTGGTCATCGGCGCCTGCGGCTTCGTGCTGGACCGCGGGCTGTTGCGGCTGCGCCGCGCCGTCGTACACTGGGAGCGCGATGCCGACGCGCGGTAGCGGCTTACTCAGCCGCGAGCTTGCCGAGTGCGCCGCCGTGGTCGTAGCCGGCCATCAGATCGTCGACGATGGCGTTAAACGCCGCCCAGTCGGTCTCGCGGAAGGCATGGTTGCGCACGATGAACGAGGCGCCGGCGTAGAATTTTTCGTATTGCAGATGCCGGCCGGCGAATTCCGAGCCGACCATGTCCCAGGCGAGCTTGAACAATTTCATGCGCGCCACCGCGTCGTTCTGCGGCGTCTGCCAGAACGTCTGGAAATCGCGGGCGAGCTCCGGATCGCGCAGCACCGAGATGTTGGCCGGCATCTGAAACACGCCGCCGCCGCACAGTTCGCGCAGTTCGTCGACGAACTTGGTGTAGTTCTGCGTGCACCATTCCAGCGCGCCGTACATCATGCGCCGGTTGAAGCAGACGTAACCGTTGCCCGGCCAATCCGCCTCGTAGGCATTGATCTGGCCGTTGACCATGCCGGCGATCTGCGCCTCGTAGGACGCCACCCGGCCGAGCGCCTCGCGGACCGCCGGCACCTGGTCGGCGCCGGTTGAGTGCGCGATCTTGCTGCACAGCCCGACCAGAAGCCGCATCTTCGACCAATAACGCACGTTGGATTGATGGTTGCCGAAGCAATGACTCGGTGTCTTGACGTAGATGTCGCGCGACAGCAGCGCGTCGCCGTGCACGAACACGCGCTCCCACGGCACCTTGACGTCGTGGCAGATCAGCATGCAGTCGCTTTCGTCGTAGCGCCAGGCGAGCGGCGAATCGAATTCCGAGGTGGCGCCGGGCGCGAACGGCTGGCGCGACCACAATTGCAGGCCGGGCGCGTTGCACGGAATGGCGCAGGTGATGGCCTCGTTCTTCTGGTCCGGCGCCAGCGGAATGACGTTGCCGATCCAGATGTCGTTGGCGAAGGCCGCGCCGGTCGCCAGCATCTTCATGCCGGCAATCGTCACGCCGGAATCGTCCTCGCGTATGACACGCAAGGTCGGCAGCGGGATGTTCTGGCGCTGATAGAATTCCGGATTGCGCGCCGCCTGCGGCGGCACCACCGCGTAGACGACGTAGAGGTCGTTGTCGCGCGCGGTGCGGTAATAGGCGAGCAAGTTGTCGGGGTTGGCGCACGGCGCCTTCAGCTCGTCGGGCTTCATCGCCATGCCGGCAATGAACGAGGCGACGTGGTCGGGCGAGCGGCCGAACATGCCGTGGGTCAGATCGGCGATGCGGCGATGGCCGAGCATGCGCCGCTGCAGGTCCTCGCGCGAGCGCGCACGCAAAAAATAGATCGAATGCCGGCCGCCGTCCTCCTCGTAGCTCATCGCATCGCGGTTCGCCGGATCGGCCTTCAGGTCGTAGAGCGCCGCCACCGTCTCTGCCGCGCCGCGAAACGCCGGATGGCGCGTCACGTCGTCGACCCGCTCGCCGCCGATATAAACGGCGCGGCCGTCGCGCAGCGATTCCAGGTGCTCTTTTCCGGTGCGCAGCATGGGGCTGGACCCTTAACACGCGCTGCAGTTTGCTATCATCTCGCGGATGGACACAAGCAGAATCCGGGCTACAGACTGAGCAATGACCCGCGCGCGCGCCGCTTATGACGACGTGGTCGTTGCCGCTCCGGTAACGGTGCCGTATGTGCGCTATTCGATCCGCGGCGCGCACTGGTTTCTGGCCGCGGCGCTCGCCGATCTGTTCAAGCGCGCGGGCCTCGCCAAAGACAAGCTCGACGGCTTGTGCGTGTCGAGCTTTACGCTGGCGCCCGACAGCGCGGTCGGCCTGACCCAGCATCTCGGCCTCACGCTCCGCTGGCTCGATCACATTCCGATGGGCGGCGCCTGCGGCGTGGTCGCGCTGCGCCGCGCCGCGCGCGCCGTGCAGTCAGGCGATGCCGATATCGTCGCCTGCATCGCCGGCGACACCAACCACACCCATTCGTTCCGGCTCAATCTCGCGACCTTCAGCCAGTTCGCGCGCGATGCCGTCTATCCCTACGGGTCGGGCGGCGCCAATGCGAGCTTTGCGTTTTTGACCGCCTATTACATGCGCACCTACGGCGCCACGCCCGAGGACTTCGGCAAAATCTGCGTAGCCCAACGCGCCAATGCGCTGCAATTTCCCCACGCGCTGATGAAAAAACCGCTGACCCTCGACGACTATCTCAACGCCCGGCTGATCGCCGATCCGCTGCGGCTCTACGATTGCGTCATGCCCTGCGCCGGCGCCGAGGCCTTTTTGGTGCTGCGCCGCGCCGCGGCGGAAAAACTCGGCCTGCCCTACGCGCGCATCCTCGGCACCATCGAACGGCACAACGCCTTTCCCGACGATCCGGTGCAATATCGCGGCGGCTGGGCGCTCGACCGCGACGAGCTTTATGCCCAAGCCCAAATCGAGCCGAAGGACATCGACGTGCTTGCCGCCTACGATGATTATCCGGTGATCACGCTGATGCAGATCGAGGACCTCGGCTTCTGTAACAAAGGCGAAGGGCCGGATTTCGTGCGGCGCGAGAGCTTCACGGCGGAAGGCTCGTTTCCGCTCAACACCTCGGGCGGCCAGTTGTCGGTCGGCCAGGCCGGCGCCGCCGGCGGCTTTTTGGGCCTGGTCGAGATCATTCGCCAAATCACCGGAAAACCGCTGGGCGCCGCGGTGGATGACGCGCGGCTTGGTCTCGCCAGCGGCTTCGGTATGATCAACTACGATCGTGGCCTGTGCAGCGGCGCCGCGATCCTGGCAGGGCAACACACATGACGCGTCCTCTGCTGCGGTCGCCGCGCAAAAATCCGATCCTGCGCACGCGCCTGCCGACGCTGCCGCCGAGCGCGAGGAGCCGCGTCGCGCTCGGGCTGACTGCCGCTGCGGCGCGCGGCCGCTTCGAGCTGCAGGTCTGCCGCGACTGCGGCACCGTGCAGTATCCGCCGCGCGAAGCCTGCCGCGCCTGCCTGTCGGCGCGGCTCGATTGGCGCGCCCAGGACGGCACGGGCGAACTCGTGTCCGAGACCACGCTGCGCCACAGCCACGAACTGTTCTTCCGCGAGCGCATGCCGTGGCGGCTCGGCCTGGTGAAGCTCGACAGCGGACCGCTCATTGTCGCCCACCTGCACGGCGACTGCGCGGCGCCGCCGTCGCGCGTGCGCGTTCGCGCCCATCTCGACCGCGCCGGACAGGCGGCGCTGGTGGCGCTTCCCGACAAGGACACCCCGCACATGGCCGACGATCGCGAGCTGCGCGAACTGACCTGCGATCCCAAATTCCGCAAAGTTCTGGTCACCGACGCCAAGACGCCGCTCGGCCGGGTGCTGGTCGAAGCTTTGGTCGCCGCCGGCGCCGATCTGGTCTGGGCCGGCGAGGCCGAGCCATGGAAGCGGCCGCCCGGCTACGAGCGCATCAAGGCGCTGCCGCAGGTCGCCATCGTGCCGCTCGACGTCACCAACTCGCGCGCGGTCAAAGAGCTCGCCGGCGAGATCGGCGGCCGCATCGATATTCTGATCAACACCGCCGACCATCACCGCAATTTCGGCATTGCGGCGCGCGACGGCGTCGAGACCGCGCGCGCCGAGATGGACGTCAATTATTTCGGGCTGCTGCGCCTCGCCCAGGAATTCGCCCCGGCGCTGCGCGCGCGCGGCGCCGACGGCCAATCGAGCGCCGTGGCCTGGGTCAACGTGCTGTCGGTGTTCGCGCTGTCGAATTTCCCGCCCCACGGCACCTACTCGGCCTCGCAGGCCGCGGCGCTGTCGCTTTCGCAATGCCTGCGCGCAGAGTTGGCGCCAGCCGGCGTGCGCGTGGTCAACGTGTTTCCCGGCCCGATCGACGACGAATGGAGTCAAACCCTGCCGCCGCCGAAAATCGCGCCGGTCCGGCTTGCCGCCGACATCGTCGCGGCGCTGCGCGGCGGCGCCGAGGACGTCTATCCCGGCGACGTCGCCGAAGACTGGCTCAACCGCTGGCGCGACAATCCCAAGGCGCTGGAGCGCGAGCTAGCGGCGATGCCACAGCCTTAGAAAGCGCGGCGCAAAATTTGTCGAGGATGCGATGAGCGACACTGTTCTGTCCCGGTTGATCGCCGAGCTTGCCGGCGGGCGCATCCGGGTCGTCGACCTGACCCAGACCTTGTCGCCGGATTTTCCGCAGATCGTGCTGCCGCCCGAAATGGGCCAGGCCTGGCCGTTCCGCATCGAGGAAGCGTCGCGCTATGACGCGCGCGGACCGGGCTGGTACTGGAACAATTTCTCCTGCAGCGAGCACACCGGCACGCATTTCGACGCGCCGATCCACTGGATTTCCGGCCGCCATCTGCCCGACAATGCGACCGACACAATTGCGGCGGACAAATTCGTGGCGCCGGCCTGCGTGCTCGATTGCTCGCGGCAGGCCGCCGCCGATGCCGACTTTCTGCTCACCGTCGATTTCCTGCGCCAATGGGAGCGCCGCCATGGCCGCATCGCGCCCGGATCGTGGGTGCTGATGCGCACCGATTGGTCGAAGCGCACCGATCCGGTCGCCTATCAGAACATCGACGAGACCGGGCAGCATACGCCGGGGCCGAATACCGACGCCGTTCGTTTCCTGGTCGAAGAGCGCGGCGTGCTGGGCTTTGGCTCCGAGGCGATCGGCACCGATGCCGGGCAGGCCTTTCATCTCAAGCCGCCCTACCCGTGTCATTACTATATGCACGGCTCCGGCCGCTTCGGCCTGCAATGCCTCACCAACCTCGACCTGCTGCCGCCGGTCGGCGCCGTGCTCATTGCCGCGCCGCTGAAGATCAAGGAAGGCAGCGGCAGTCCGCTGCGCGTGCTCGCGCTGGTGCCGCAGACCGCACCCGCTTCTGCCGCGCCACGCGCGGCACGCAAAGCTATCAAGAGAAGCAGCGTAAGGAAGCGGCGCAAATGAACGCCGCCGAAATCCTCGCGGCATTTGCGCCGGTCGAGCGCACGCTTCCCGCCATGCTGACGCACCAGGCGCGCCGCTACGGCGCTCGTCCGCTGTTCGTCGCAGGCGATACCACTATCAGTTTCGAGGAGGCTGTACCGCTTGCCGCTCGATTCGCCGGTACGCTTGCGAATGCCGGAATCCGGCCCGGCGATCGCGTGGCACTGATGTGCGGCAACCGCGCCGAATTCATCGAAAGCTTTCTCGGCTGCGCCTGGCTCGGCGCCATCGCGGTGCCGATCAACACCGCGTCGCGCGGGCTGCAGCTCAGGCATTTTCTGCAAAACTCCGGCGCCCGGCTGCTGATCATCGAGACGGAGTTTTTGGACACACTGAGCCATGTCGACCTCGGCACGACTGCGCTTGAGCACATCTGGTTCATCGGCACCGCGCCGCCGCGTCCGCTGGAACGCATCGCCGTTGCCTCGCTGCCGCCGCGCGGCGATGCCATCGCGCCCGCCGTGATCGATCCGGCCCACACGCTCGCCATTCTCTACACCTCCGGCACTACCGGGCCATCCAAGGGCGTCTGTTGCCCGCACGCGCAATATTTTTGGTGGGGGCTCAACGGCATTCGCAATCTCGAACTGCGCGAAGCCGACGTGCTCTCGACCTGCCTGCCGCTGTTCCACACCAATGCGCTCGGCACCTTTCATCAGGCTTTGCTGTGCGGCGCCAGCGTCGTGGCGGAGCCGCGCTTTTCCGCTTCGCGTTTCTGGCAAAGCCTGATCGAGCGCAAGGCCACGGTGACCTACCTGCTCGGCGCCATGGTGCCGATCCTGCTGTCGAAGCCAGCATCGTCCGAGGAGCGGCGTCACAGCGTTCGCTGCGCGCTGGCACCCGGCGTGCCGGCTAACCTGCATCGCACCTTTTCCGAACGCACCGGCATTGCGCTGCTCGATGGCTATGGCTCGACCGAAACCAATTTCGTCATCGGCGCGACGGCGGCTGCGCACCGCCCCAGCTTTATGGGCACGGTGCGCGATGGATTTACCGCGCGCGTGCTCGACCCCTCCGGCACTGACGCGAGGCCCGGCGAGCCCGGCGAATTAATCCTGCGCCCCGGCGAAAAACTCGCTTTCGCCACCGGCTATTTCGAGATGCCGGAAAAAACTGCGGACGCGTTCCGGAACGGCTGGTTTCATACCGGCGACCGCGTCATACGCGAGGCCGATGGCTATTTTCGTTTTGTGGATCGCCTCAAGGACGCCATCCGCCGCCGCGGCGAGAACATCTCGTCGTTCGAGGTCGAGCAGGTGCTGCTCAGCCATCCCGAGATCGGCAACGCCGCCGTGTTTCCGGTGCCTTCCGAACTCGCCGAAGATGAAGTCATGGCCGCCGTGGTGCGCCGGCCCGGCAGTCGGCTCAGTGAACGCGCGCTCTGCGATTTTTGCGGGCCGCTTCTCGCCTCCTTCGCCGTGCCACGTTTCATCGAATTCGTCGACGCTTTGCCAACGACCGAAAGCGGCAAGGTGCAAAAGTACAAGCTGCGCGAACGCGGCCCCACCGGCCGCACCTGGGACCGGCAGAAAGCCGACGCGAAAGTTTGAGAGCAGTGTGTCGAAGAGCGGACACGCGCAAAATTGCCGGTATAATGCACGAACCCAGAACCTCATCCTGAGGTGCCCGCGCGCAGCGCGAGCCTCGAAGGATGAGGCCGAGGCGCCGGGGCCTCGCCCTTCGAGGCTCGCTTCCGCTCGCACCTCAGGGTGAGGAACATATGGGGAGTACACTATGAAGCTGAAGCGACGCGCGTTTTTGCAAATGGCCACCGCCGCAAGCGTCGCGGCGCCGTTCGTGCGCGGCGCCGCGGCTGCGGCTGACGCGGCCACCATCGGCTGGCCGAACGACGTGCCGTCATGGGACCCCAACCAGCGCTTCACGCCGGACGCGCAGCCGATCTTCAAAGCGGTGTACGATCAGCCGCTCGACCAGGATACGCAGCTCAAGCTCGTTCCGCACCTGATCAAGCGCTGGGAGCTGGCGCCCGACGCCACCAGCATGGCGGTGGAGCTGCGCGACGACGTCACGTTCCACAACGGCGACAAGATGACGGCGGAGGATTTCCGCTACACCTTCCTCGAGCGCATCAAATCCGGCGTCAAGCTCGACACCGCCAATTCATGGAAGAAGGTCGACGACATCGTCATCGAATCGCCCACCAAGGCGACCATGAAATTCAACGCGCCGAATCCGACCGCGCCGCAATGGATGGCGTTTCTCGGCAGCTACATGGTGCCGAAGAAGTACATCGAATCCGGCGGGCTCGAGAATTTCCAGAAAAAGCCGGTCGGCACCGGACCCTACAAGCTCGCCGAGTACGAGCTGAACTCGCGCATCGTGCTCGAGCGCAACGACCAATACTGGGGACCGAAAGCCAAGGTGGCGCGCATCACCATCCAGATCATCAAGGATCCCTCGGCGCGCGTCGCCGCGATCCAGTCCGGCCAGGCCGACTTCACGCTCAATGTGCCGGTGCGCGAGGTGCAGCGTTTCCAGGGCCAGAGCGGTTTTGCCGCCGAGCTCAATCCGATCACGCGCGTCATCCTCCTGCAGGTACGCGCCGACCTGAATTTTGCCGACCAGAACGTGCGGCTCGCCGCGCACCATGCCATCGACAAGGCGGCGCTGTCGAAGGCGTTCTACGGCGGCGCCGCGGTGCCGCTGTCGGTGGTGGCCACACCGGGCTCGCCGGGTTACCTGCCGGACTTCAGCTTCAAATACGATGCCGAGCTCGCCAAAGAGCTTCTGAAAAAGTCCGGCCACGGCCCGGACAATCCGGTGAAGATCGGGCTTGCCGCCACCAACGGCCAGTTCCCGAGCGACTACGACATCGCGCGCGCCATCGTGCAGATGTGGCAGAAGGTCGGCATCGAGGCCGATCTGCAGGTAATCGAATACGCCAAATATTTCGAATTGAACCGCGCCAGCAAACTGCCGGAGGCGACGCTGTACAGCTGGGACAACGCCACCGGCGATCCGGAAATCTTCAGCGGCTATCTGCTCAATCCGAAATTGCCGTTCTCGGCCTGGAAGGACGAGGCGGTCGGCGGCCAGGTGCTCAAGCTATTCAACGTCGCCGACTACGACGCGCGGATCGCCGGTTATCGCGAGGTCGAGCGCTTCGCCGTCGAACAGGGCGCCACCATCCCGCTGTTGCAGAGCGTGCTCACCGTGGTGCGCAAGCGCAATCTGCAATACGCCAAATACGGCAACGGCTGGGTGCTGCCGCAGACCCTGCAATGGAGCTGATGCGGCACACCAGGCGCCGCGCCATGACGTGAAGGCGACGCCATGCTTGCCATCGTCGCCAAATTGGTCGCGCGCCGGCTGCTGGTGGCCATTCCGATCCTATTCGTGGTTTCGGCGCTGTTGTTCTGCGTGCTGCGCAAACTGCCGGTCGATCCCGCGGCAATGTCGCTGCCGACCACCGCGACCATCGCCGAGGTCGAAGCCAAGCGCCATGAGATGGGGCTCGATCGGCCGTTGCCGCAGCAATACGTCATCTGGCTCGCCGACGCGCTGCAGGGCAATTTCGGCCGTTCCATCCAATTCGGCCGCGAAGCCGGATCGCTGGTCGCCGCGACGTTGCCGGCGACCATTCAGCTCGCCGGCGCCGCCATGGTCCTCGCGGCGATCTTCGGCCTGGGCGGCGGACTGCTGCTGTTTCACTTGCGTGGCAGTTCCCTTGAAACCGTCGTTGATTTCGCATCGATCCTGCTGCTGTCGATCCCTGAGTTTCTCTGGGGGCTGATCCTGCTGTTCGTGTTCGGCGTCGTGCTGCAGGTGTTGCCGTTCACCGGCGCGGTGTCGCCGAATCTGCCGCAGCCGCACGTCACCGGTTTTCTGCTCCTCGATGCGCTTTGGGTCGGCCGGCTCGATGTGTTCGCCAGCGCGCTGCGGCATCTGATCCTGCCGGCTTTCGCGCTCGGGCTGGCGTTCTCGCCGGCCATCATGCGCGTGCTGCGCTCGAGCCTGTTCGACGTCTATCACGAGGACTACATTCAGCAGGCGCGGCTGCGCGGGCTTTCCGAACGGCAAGTCCTGCTCCGCCACGCGCTCAAGAACGCGGCATTGCCGACGTTGACGCTCGCCGGCGTGCAATTCGGCATCCTGTTCAGCGGCACGCTTCTGGTCGAGGTGATCTACTCGTATCCGGGCATGGGCAACCTGATGGTCGACGCGGTACGCAACGCCGACCTGCCGCTCATCCAGGCGATCGGGCTCACCTATTGCGTCGCCGTGCTGTTGATCAACACCGTGGTCGACAGCCTTTATCTCGTGCTCAATCCGAAGCTGCGGGTGCGCTGATGGCGGGAGCGCTCCTCCGCGCGTTGCGCGCACCGCGGGTTTTGCTGGCGCTCGTCATGGTGCTGATCATCGCGATCTGTGCAGTGTTCGCCGGCTTGCTCGCGCCGCATGATCCGGCGGAGCAGAACCTGTTGTCGATCCTGGCGCCGCCGGCCTGGCAGCCGGGCGGCGATCAAAATTTTCCGCTCGGCACCGACAGTCTCGGCCGCGACGTGGCCTCGCGGCTGATTTACGGCGCCCGCACCGCCATGCTGGTCGCCGTCTTCGCCTCGCTCGGCGCCATGATCATCGGCGCCATCCTGGCGCACATTGCCGGCTATTTCGGCGGCATCGTCGATTGGATCATCGGCCGCCTGGTCGACGTCTGGATGTCGTTTCCGCCGGTCATCCTGTCGCTCATCCTGATGGTCGGGCTCGGCGTCGGGCTCGACCGTGTCATTCTCGCCATCGTGCTGGTCGATTGGACGCGGTTCTGCCGCGTGCTGCGCAGCGAGGTACTGATCGTACGGCGCCACGATTACGTGGCGGCGGCGCGGCTTCTGGGCTTTACCCACCGGCAAACCATCGTGCGCGAAATCCTGCCGGCAACGCTGCCGCTGCTCATTACCCTGTTCAGCCTGGAGATGGCGATCGCGGTGGTGGTCGAGGCGATCCTGTCGTTCATCGGGCTCGGCGTCGGGCCCAATCAGGCGGCATGGGGCCAGATGATCGCCGACGCGCGGCAATACGTCTATCAGTCGCCGTGGAATCTGCTGCTGCCGATCGTCGCCATCTTCTTCGCCGTCGCCGCTTTCAATCTGCTCGGCGATGGCCTGCGCCGGACGCTCGATGTACGGCTTGCTGAAACCGGGCATTAGCACCGTGTTGGCGCTGGAAGCCCGCAATCTCACCATCAGCGCCCGCATCGGCGGCACGACGGTGCCCGCGATTCGCGACCTCTCCTTCAAGCTCGCGCCCGGCAAAATCCTCGGCTTGGTCGGCGAGTCGGGCGCGGGCAAAACCATGGTGGGCCGCGCCATTGCGCAATTGCTGCCGGCCGGCTTTGCGGTGACCGCGGGTGCTCTGCTGTTCGAGGGCGAGGATCTGCTGACAATGCCGCCGGCGCGGCGGCGGGCGCTGCTCGGCCGCGCTATCGCCTTCGTCCCACAGGCGCCGATGACCGCGCTCAATCCGGTCCTGAGCATCGGCGCGCAGTTCGATGAGCACTTGGCGCGGCTCGGGCTCAAGAGCCGCAAGGCGCGGCGCGATCATGCCATCGCCATGCTGACTGCGGCGCGGCTGCCGCACGCTGCAGACTTGCTCGCCCAACATCCGCATCAATTGTCCGGCGGCATGTGCCAGCGCGTGCTGATCGCGCTGGCGTTTGCCGGCAATCCGCGCCTCATCGTCGCCGACGAGCCGACCACCGCGCTCGACGTCACCATGCATCCGCCGATCCTGCGGCTGATTGCCGAGATGCAGCGCCAGCACGGCACCGCGGTGATCTTCATCACCCACGACCTGCGGCTTGCCGCGCAACTCTGCGATGATGTGATCGTGATGTATGCCGGCCGCGCCGTAGAAAGCGGCCCGGCGCGAACCGTGCTGGCGACGCCGGCGCATCCCTATACGCGTTGCCTGCAGCTCGCCGGCCCGGCGATGAGCGCCGAGCGGCGCGCGCTCTATGTGCTGCCCGATCAAATGCCGAGCCTGCTGCAGCTGCAGCGCCTCGCCGGCTGCCATTTCGGGCCACGCTGTCCGCTGGTCACCGCCGAGTGCCGCCGCGAAGCACCGCCGCAAGTCGCCGTCGCCACGGATCACACCGCCGCCTGTATCCACGCCGACGCGATCTCCCGTATCAGCAGCACGCAGCGCCCGCCTGATGGGCCCGAACCATCGGAGCGACCGCTCCTGCGTGTCGAAAATCTGAGCAAGCACTACGTCGTCAGCCGCCGCTTGTTCAATCAAGGCCGCACGATCGACGCCGTGAAGGATGTCACGTTCGGCATCGCTGCTAACGAGTTCGTCGCACTGGTCGGCGAAAGCGGCAGCGGCAAGAGCACCATCGCAAAACTTTTGGTCGGGCTCGAACGGCCGTCGAGCGGGCAGATCGTGTTCGACGGCCAGAACTTGACCGCGCCGTCGCGCCGCAGCCGCGCCATCCGCGCCGAGCGTCTGCAGATCATTTTTCAGGACCCGCAATCGGCGCTTAATCCGCGCCGCCGCGTCGCCAGCATCGTCACCCAGGCCATGGAAGCCGGCAGCCGGCATGCCAGCGCCGATGAGCGGCTCAAACGCACAAAAGAACTCCTCGCCGAAGTCGGCATGCCGGCCGATCTCGCCGCGCGATTGCCGGGGCAATTGTCGGGCGGCCAGCGCCAGCGCATCAATATCGCCCGCGCACTGTGCCGGGTTCCAAAGGTGCTGATCGCCGACGAGATCGTGTCCGGGCTCGACGTTTCGATCCAGGCGCAGTTGCTCAATCTTCTGGCGCGACTGCGGACCGAGCTCGGCTTTGCCATGCTGTTCATCTCGCACGACCTGTCCGTGGTGCGCCATCTGTGCAGCCGCGTCATGGTGATGTATCGCGGCGAAATCGTCGAGCATGGCCCGGTCGAACAGGTTTTTGCAGAGCCGCAGCATCCGCATACCCAGGCGCTGCTCTCGTCGGTGCCACCGGACGAGCCCGGCGCGACGTGGCCGCTGCTGCAAGCGAATTAGAGCTCGATCACCGTCGCGCGGCCGGTTCAGCCATGGCTCAGGAATTCCTCGAGCGCCTGGGGCGACGGCAGCGCAAAGCCTGACTGCGGATGGCGGCTTGCGACTGGAAATCCGAGGCGCTGCAGCTTCACGGCCACCTCGGCGGCTTTGATCACTACCGTGACGCCATTGAGTATCGGGGCGCCGTCGACATTGGCGCTCGGATCGGCGCCGAACAGCATCATCGGAATGCCGCCGGTCGGCACGATGATATCGGCGCCGGCATCGATCAGACGCCGCGCCTCGCCCTCGAAGCGAGCCCACAGCTCCGCCTTTTTGGCCGGCGCGGCGAAGGCCTCCATGTAGTCCGCGATAGTGGCGTCGATGGCGCGAATACCGGCGACGCGTTGCTGCAGCCCGTAGCGGTGAATCTGCTCGGCGTGAGTCGGAATGAAGGCGGGATTGATCGCAAGCAGGCCGAGCTTGCGGCCCATCGTGCAGGCATGCAGGAGCGTCGCTTCGCCCAGCCCAAGGACCGGGATATTCACCGACGCACGCGCCTCGTAGAGGCCGACGTCCTGAAAATGGTTCATGAAGAAGACGTCGTAATTGTCGCGCTCGGCCTGGATGGCGCCGCGGATCACCGCGCGCGAAAAGCGGTGTTCGGACAGCGCATGCACCGTCGTCACCGACGGCGTCATGGTCTTGAATTCGAGCGCAAAGTCGGGATCGCAGCAGGCCTTCATGTGCGGCAAGAGCGCCGCCAGGTAATTGCGGTGGGCAACCTGATCGGTTGCGCCCTGCGCCCAGATGCGAAAGGTCTTCGTTGCGGTCAATTCGCCCTCCCGACACTTTGGTGCATGATACAAGGCCAATATACAATGTAGCCCGGATTTCGCTGCCGCTTTATTCGAGCACCATACGACCGATGAGCACCTGTCTTTTTCTGAGTTTTCGCTTTGACGCCGAACCCGCCGCCGGCGAGACGGCGAAGCTCGATGCGCTGCTGCGCGCAACGCCGAAGCTTGCGAAGGCTTTGGTCCATTCTCCGGCCGCCGCCAGCGATCCTTATGTCAAGGACGGCGCCCCGCCCGCGTTGGTGCTGCAGCTTTATTTCTCGGCGCTGCCCGAACTGGAAGCGGCCGTATTGCGCACCGGCCATCTCGGCGTGCTGTGGTCGGCTGCCGAATTTCCGGTCTTGGCGGCGGCCGAGATCACCCAGCAGGCGATGATCGTCCGCACGTTCGCCGTGCCTGAGCCGGCGTTCAAGACGCCACCCGGCGGGCCGCATTGCAGTTATCTGGTATCCTACGAAGGCGAAGCCGAGGACTTGAACGCTTGGCACGCCCATTATCTCGAGCACCACACCGTGCACATGGCGAGCTTTCCCGAAATCCGGGAGCTGGAAGTCTACACGCGGCTCGACTGGGTCACTCAGCAGCCCTGGCGCCGCGTCCATTTCATGCAACGCAACAAGGTCGTGTTCGATGACCTCACGGCGCTTGATCGCGCGCTGCATTCACCGGTCCGCCACGCCATGCGCGCCGATTTCAACACGTTCCCGAAGTTCAGCGGCCCGAACCGCCATTACGCCATGGCGACCCGCGTGCTCGGCCGCGCCGCTTGATGCGTCTACAGCAACCGATCAGGAAATCGTCGGGGAATTGTAAATGTCCAAACCATCCTGTGCAAAAAAGATTTGGTACCAAAGCTTCGTCCATCCGGTCGAGCAAAAGCCTTACATCGAGCGACTGCAAACGTTTCTTGATGAGGCTTCTGCTGCGGATATCCGCTTTGAAGTGCACGGCCTCGATCCGCCGGACCGGCACTTTCATCCGCTGACCGAATTTCGCTGTGCCGCGCAGACCATCCGCAACGCGCTGGAAGCGGAACGCGCCGGCTACGACGCATTCGTCATCGGCCATTTTCAGGAGCCGGGGCTTTTGCAAATGCGCGGCGCCGTGGATATTCCGGTGATCGGGCTCGGCGAGGCAAGCCTGCTCACCGCTCTCACCATGGCCGGCCGGCTCGGCCTCGTCACCATCGACCCGGCCTTCATCGACTGGCACGAACGCCAGATCGCCGCGCATTGCCTCGGACAGCGCGTCGCCGGCGTGCGCGCGCTGCAGATGGATCTGCCGCGTTTCATGCGCGCCTTCACCGACGAGGCAACCTACGCCACGGTCCGCGCCGAGTTCATCGAGCAGGTGCGGCCGCTCATTGCCGCCGGCGCCGAGCTGATCCTGCCGGCCGGCGGCCTGCCGATGCTGCTGTTCGCCCGCGAATGCCCGTTCGTGGTCGACGGTGCGCTGGTGCTCAACGGCATCGCGGTCACAGCGAAGGCCGCCGAAATGGCGCTGGCGCTGCGCAATCTCACCGGCGCCGTGGTCAGCCGCCGCGGCACCTACGCCAAGGCCTCGCCCGCCTGCATTGAGGAATATTTGCGCGCGCGGTGGTGAGAGACGCTCTGCGAAGCAGAGGGATAGTCATCGCCCCGCGTGAGGCGCCAGCCGGTCATTCATTGCTTGAGCGTGATCGAGCAGGCGCGATTTTCGGTTTTGCCGTCGAAGCTCCAAATCTGGACGCCTTTGAGATTGCCGCTGCCCTTCGCGAGTGTGCCGCTGTAGCTGGCCGTAAAGGTGTATCGCGGATTGGGACCGGCCCCTTTCCAGCTGGACTTGAGATTGATCGCACCATCCGCGCCGACCGTTCCGGTTCCTTCCTCGGTCCCGACCACGGCCGTGTTGTCGCGGTTGTAGACTTGGCGAGAATAGCTGGCCGTCGTGCCGGAGACGGTCACGTCCAGAGGAACCTTCTGGGGCCCTCGCGTGAACGAGAGCTTCGCGCAGCTGAGCGTTCCGCGCCACGTGCCGCTCAAATCTTCGGCTGCTACATCGACGCCTGTGGCGGCTAACAAAACGGCCGCGCTTAGCACGATGCGCTTGACATTCGCTGTACCCCTCATGACGAATCGCCCCAAGGCCCGTTCGCTGTCGGACAAAACAAATTACGGTGTCTTACCCGCTCACCGCACCTGAAACACCAGCTTGCCGCGGAAATGGCGGCTCTCGCTGACCCGATGCGCTTCGGCGGCTTGCGACAGCCGATAAAGCTTGATCTCCGGCGGGCGGACCGCGCCGGACAGGTAAAGCTCGGCGACGCGATCCATAGCGTGCCGCGTGCGCGGCACCGGCGGCCGCAGCGCGGTAACATCGCCGCGGCTCGGCTGCGGCGGCTGCGCGCCCGACGCGATGAATGCGGCACGGCCGCCCGGCTTGAGGACCGCGAATGATTTTTGCGCCACGTCGCCGCCAACCGTATCGAACACCGCGTCGCAATCCTTCACCACCTTGGTGAAATCCTGGGCGTTGTAATCGATCACCTGATCGGCGCCGAGGCCGCGCACATAATCGATATTGGCGGCACTGGTCGTGGTGACGACGCGGGCGCCGAGATGTTTGGCGAGCTGAATGGCAAAGCCGGCGACACCGCCGGCGCCGCCTTGGATCAGGATGGTCTCGCCGCGCTGCAGTTTCAGCGTGTTCTCCAGCGTGTCGATCGCGGTCAGCCCGGTGAGCGCCAGCGCCGCGGCATCGACATGCGACAGCCGGTCCGGCTTCTTGCCGACGATCGCGGCCGCGACCGCAATCTTTTCGCAATAGGTGCCCTCGCGGCCGGCGGCGATCACGCCGAACACCGCATCGCCGACTTTCAGATCGTGCACGTTTGCGCCGGTGCTCGCCACCACGCCGGAAAAATCACGGCCGGGAATTTGCGGAAACCTCACCTGGGCGTGGCGCGCGTATTCGCCGCCGCGAAATTTCCAGTCGGCGGCGTTGACGGTGGCCGCCACCACGTCGATGAGAACCTCGTCAGGCCCGGCGACCGGGTCCGGCACATCGCCGTACTGCAGAACTTCGGGGCCGCCGAATTTGTCGATATAGGCTGCTTTCATTGTTGAACTCATTCGCGATCTAGAGGGACTTGTCGCGCCGGCGCAGGATGAAAAGCGCAACGAAGCTGAGAAACGCAGTCACAATGATATAAAAGCTCGGCGCCAATTTCGAGCCGGTCAGGTCGATCAATGATTGGGCGAAGAAACCGGCGAAGCCGCCGAAGATCGTCACGCCGACGTTATAGCTGAGCGACAGGCCGCTGACGCGGGTCGCTGCCGGAAATACTTTGGCCATCAGCGACGGCAGCGCGCCGCTGTAGCAGGATTTCAGAAGGCCGATCCAGCATACCATCGCGATCAGGACGCCGATCGAGGCGTGCGAGGCGAGAAAAGCGAATACCGGATAGGCGGTGATGCAAAACAGCGCGGCCGCGGCCATCATGACGCGACTCTGGCCGACCCGATCGACCAGGATGCCGACGAACGGCACCACCACGGTCTGCAGCGCGGCAGCCGACATTGCCGCCGCATAGCTGAGATATTGCGGCAGATGCAGCTCGCGGATCGCGTAGGTCGGCATGTAGACCAGCATGTATTGCGAGCTGGTCGATATGATGACGGTGCCGATGACGAGGAGCAGCAGATCCCATTGTGTCACGATGAGGTCGCGCATCGGCGTGCGCGGTGGGGCGGTAGTACTGAATTCCGGCGTCTCCTCCATGTTGCTGCGGATGTAGTAGCCGATCGGGCCGATCAGGAGCCCGACCGCGAACGGGATGCGCCAGCCCCAGGCCTGCAGGTCGGCCGGCGACATGGTGCTGGTCAGCAGCACGCCAAGGCCGGTCGCAATCAGCGCGGCAAAGCCCTGGCTCGACCATTGCCAGCTGGCGAAGAAGCCGGCGCGGTCCGGACGATGCTCGACCATGAAGGTGACCGAGCTGGCAAATTCGCCGCCGACCGAAAAACCCTGCAGCAGCCGCGCACAGATGACCAGGATCGGCGAGAGGATACCGAGCGTGTCGTAGCTCGGCATGATCGTCATCAAGCCGGTGCCGATCGTCATCAGCACGATCGACAATGTCAGCGCCTTCTTGCGTCCGCGCCGGTCGCCATAATCGCCGAGAAAAAGCGCCCCGATCGGGCGCGACAGAAACGACACCCCGAAGCTGCCGAGCGTAATCAGGATGGAGACGGCCGGATCGGCGGCCGGAAAGAACACCTTCGAGATAATGACGGCGAAGTAGCCGTAGACCAGGATCTCGTAGAACTCGAGCGCATTACCGAGCGAGGCGGCAACAATGAGCTTGGTGGCCGATCCGGCGCCGCGCGCCTGGACTGGCCCCGATGCGATTGTGGTCATTCGGCAAAAATCCCCAGAAGGCGCGCTGCGGATCGCTCCGCTGTGACCGGAAGCCTAATGATCGCCCGGTGCCCAGTCAAAACGCAATTCGGTCGCTGCTAGTGGCTCAGCGGGCGTTCATGGCGCTCGACGGCACCGCCTGCGGGGTCAGCACAAAGCGGGTGGCCTGCAGGACCCCGAGCCCGAGCGGCGTCGGCACCGAGATGCGGAACGGCGCCATCAGCCGGGTGCCGGCGATCGGGACGAGCCACATTTCCATGTCGCGCTCCGCCTTGAGATAACGCACGCCGGAGCGGCCGATGTCGTAGCCCGCGAGCGGCGAGAAATAGAGCGCGCAGACCACCGCGGGCCCCTGATAACCGGCATTGGCCCGCACCTGCTCGATGCGCTTGAAGACAAGCTGCAGATCGAAGCGCATGCGGCCGTCGAACACCGCGATCTTGCGCTCGCATGCCGCCGGCACGGCGGTGCTGCCGCCGCCGGGCACGCGGATCAGCAGCGCCGTCATCGGATCAACGACGCCAATCCGATCGGCATCGGTGAGCGGCACCCCGCTGGGATCCGGTTTCGGCGGATGCGCCAGCGTTTCTTTGGCTTTGCCCCCACTGAAGGCGATGTTGATCTCGTCCGAGGAGCTGCCCGACTCGTAACTCACCATGAATTCGGACGGGGCCGCCGCATGGGCATCGACGGTGCCATGTGCCTTGGCGGTGCCATGGCCGCGGGCAAAGATTCGCAACAGCCCGACCGTGGAGCCGGCGCCCACGGCGGCGTATTGCTTGTCGCCTACTTCGACAGTCCAGTAGATTTGTCCAAGGGGGATTCCGAGCAGCATCGCCGTATAGGCGGCGTCGAGCTTGACCTGGGTCTCGTCGGCGCGCGCGCCAACAGCGCCCCCTACCAGCAAAGCGGCCGCACAACAGAAAGCAATAAGACGGCACGACATCGGTAACCTGCCCGCTCGGACGGTCTTCGCCCGCTATCATGGCCCGATCAAGGCATCGGCCGATGGCGACTTAGCCAATGCGCTTCAAGTTCGCCGCGTAGTTCTGCCAGCGCTGAAAATAGACTTCGGCGGCGTGCTCGATGAGTTTGACCGCGGCCGCGTCGGTGCTGCGGATCACCCGCGCCGGGGCGCCGACCACGAGCGAGTTGTCCGGAATGGTCTTGCGCTCCCCGATCAGCGCGCCGGCGCCAATGATGCAATTGGCGCCGATCTGAGCGCCGTTCATCAGAATGGCGCCCATGCCGATCAGGCAGTTGCGGCCGATCGAGCAACCATGCAGGATCGCGTTGTGGCCGACGGTGCAACCGTCGCCGACGGTCAGCGGATAGCCCGGATCGGTGTGCAGCGTGCAGTTCTCCTGAACGTTGGAGCGCTCGCCGATTTCGATCCATTCGTTGTCGCCGCGCAGCACCGCGCCGAACCAGATGCCGACACCGGCCTTGATCCGCACCTTGCCGATGATCACCGCGCTCTCGGCCACATAGCAGGTGCCGGGCGGCGCCATGTCGGGCTCTTGCCCCTGCAAACTGAAAAGAGCCATTCCAAACTCCGTTTCGGCACGGCGCCGCGTGCAACACTTAAAACACCGGATTTTCCCGGTAGGTGCCCCAAAGTTTCTTCAGGGCGTCGATAATTTCGCCCATGGTGGCGCCGGCTTCGACGGCCTCGATCGTCACCGGCATGATGTTTTGCCGCTCGTCCTTGGCGATTGCGGCGAGCCTCTCCATGACCACGCGATACTTATCTGCATCCCGCTCGGCGCGCACGCGCCTGGTGCGCGCGATCTGCCGCTCCGCAGTTTCGGCATCGTACGGATGGGTCTCGATCTCCTGCGCTCCCTCTTCGTCAACAAAGCGATTGACGCCGATCACCGGCTTGTCGCCGGTCTGCTTGCGCAGCGCAGTCTCGTAGGCGAAGTCGGCAATCTGCTTCTGAAACCAGCCCTGCTCGATCAGCTTGATGGTGCCGCCGTTGTGGTCGACATAGTCGAGAATGTCGAAAATCCGCCGCTCGTAGTCGCTGGTCAAACTTTCGACGAAATAGCTGCCGCCGATCGGATCGACCACGTTGGAGACATTGATCTCCTCGGCGATGATTTGCTGCGTGCGCAGCGCAAGGCGCATAGCGTCCTCGGTCGGAATGGCGAACGCCTCGTCGTAGCCGTTGGTATGCAGCGACTGGCAGCCGCCGAGCACCGCTGAGAGCGCCTGCAGGGCGGTCCGTACGATATTGACGCGATATTGCGGCTTGGTGAGCGTGGCAGCCGCAGTCTGGCAATGAAACCGCAATCGCATCGAATCCTGATTCTTGGCGCCGAAGCGGTTTTTCATGACCTTCGCCCAGACCCGGCGGGCGGCGCGGAATTTGGCGATCTCTTCGAAGAAATCGCCTTGACTGACGAAATAAAAAGCAAGCCGCGGCGCAAACTTGTCGACGTCCATGCCGGTCTTGAGCACTTCGTCGACATAGATCATGCCGTTGGCGATGGTGAACGCCACCTCCTGCAGCGGCGACGCGCCGGCTTCGGAAATGTGATAGCCGGAAATATTGATCGGGTTATAGCGCCGCATGTTCTCGGCGCAGTAGGTGATGCAGTCGCGCACGATGCGCACCGACGGGCCGATCGGGAAGCAATATTCCTTCTGCGCCATGTACTCCTTGAGGATGTCGGCCTGGATGGTGCCGGACAGCTTGTGCAGGTCGAGCCCGCGCTTTTTGGCCATGGCCACGTACATGGCGAGCAGAATCCACGCCGAGGGATTGATGGTCATCGACACCGAAATGTTTTCGACATCGATACCGTCGTACAGCGCCTCGACGTCGGCCAGCGTGTCGACCGCGACGCCCTCGCGGCCGACTTCGCCCTCGCTCATCGGATGATCGGAATCGTAACCCATCAGCGTCGGCATATCGAAGTCGGTGGAGAGCCCGGTCTGGCCCTGCTTGATCAGATATTTGAAGCGCTTGTTGGTGTCCTCGCCGGTGCCGAAGCCGGCGATCTGGCGCATGGTCCAGTGCCGGCTGCGATACATGGTCGGATAAGGACCGCGGGTGAATGGGAAGCGGCCTGGCAGACCGATGTCCTCAAGCGGAATATCGGCGGTATCGGCGGCGGTGTAGACGCGTTTGACCGGAATGTCGCCTGAGGTGAAGAATGCCTCGCGCCGCTCGGCCTGCTTGCGCAGGAACGTCGCCAGCTCGTTCTGCTCCCAATCGGCGAGCTCCGCCGCGAGTTTTTCGAGCGATTTCAGATTCGGCATTTCGTTCATGACGCGCTCCTGAGCGGTTCGCGGCCCAACGTGCAGGCGAGAAATTCTGCCGCCAGCGAATAGGGATCGCCGTCGCGACGCATCAGCTTCGCAGCGAGCGCACCATCGCCGCTATTGAAATCGTCGGCGAAGCGCTGCAGCAGCATGGTTTCGGCGGTCTTGCGCAGGCGGAATTGCGCGATGGCGAGGCCGCGGTCGCGCCCCGCTTCGCTGTCGAGCGCGTAGGCGCGGTGCTGCACGATGGCGTCGGCCAGCGCATCGAAACCTTCGCCGCTCACCGCGCTGGTGCCGATCACCGGCACGCTCCACGCCGGCACTTCAGCGCCCATGCCGAGCATCAGCATGTGCTTGAGATCGACGATGGCGCGGTTGGCGTCGCTGCGGTCGCATTTCGACACGACATGAATATCGGCGATCTCCAGCACGCCGGCCTTGATGGCCTGGACTTCGTCGCCGAGGCCCGGCGGCGTGACCACGACCGTGGTGTGCGAGGCCTTGACGATTTCGACCTCATCCTGCCCGACGCCGACCGTCTCGATCACGATGGTGTCGAAGCCGGCCACGTCCAGAATGTCGACCGCATCGAGCGTGGTGTGCGCCATGCCGCCGGTGGCGCCGTGTGTCGCCATGGAGCGAATGAATACACCGGAATCGCCGGCCAGCTCGCTCATGCGGATGCGGTCGCCCAGAATGGCGCCGCCCGAATAGGGACTAGACGGATCGACCGCGATGACGCCGACTTTGCCGCCCTTGGCGCGCAGTTTTTCGGTCAGCTTGCCGACCAAGGTCGACTTGCCGCTGCCCGGGACGCCGGTGATGCCGATGACATGCGAGCGCCCGGCAAGCCGGTAAATCATGCCAAGCGCTTGGCGCGCTTCGGCCTCGCCGTGCTCGGAACGCGAGATCAACCGCGCCACCGCGGCGCGCTCGCCGGCCTGCACGCGGGCGACCAGGTCGGACGAGGAGGGCCTGCGGCTCACGACCGGATCCTTTCGAGCTGCGCCTGCATGTCGGCGAACACTTTGCGGTCGTCGATGACGCGGCGGGCCTTGAAATCGGTACGCGCGATCGAATTCGGCGCGACGATTTCGACGGCGGCGCGCAGCGCCAGCACATGGCGCAGCTTGCGTTCGACCTCGTCGCGAAAACGCGCCACAGCCTCCGTGCCGGCGGCGAACGTCGCGGCATCGGCTTCGACCCGCAGCAGCAATTCGTCCATCGCCGCGGCACGGCTGATGATGATGCGGTGCTCGCCGCCGTAACAGGCAAGCTCGTTGAGCGCAGCGTCGACCTCGCTCGGATAAACGTTCTCGCCGCGGATCGTGAACATGTCGTCGATGCGGCCGAAAATGCCCTGCGGCAAACGCGGATAGGTCCGCCCGCACGGATTTTTCTCGTTGGTCCACAGCGACAGATCGCCGGACACCAAACGAATCATCGGCTGCGACGTTCGCTCCAGATGCGTATAGACCGGCGTGCCGCGCGAACCATAAGGCACGCGGCGCATGGTCTTCGGATCGCAGACCTCGGTGTAGACGAGGTCCTGCCAGCACAGCATGCCGGGCGTCTCGGCCGTGCCGGCCAGCGCCATCCAGGGCGTCACCTCCGCCATCGAGCCGCAATCGATGACGCGCGCGCCGAACAGGTCCTCGATCTTGCCCCGCACCGCCGGAATCGACGCGCCGGGTTCGCCGGAAAAGAACATGATGCGCAAATTGAAATCGCGCGGGTTCAATCCTTCGTCGGCGGCGACCTGGGCGAGATGCAGCGCATAGGTCGGCGTGCCGTAAAACGCCGTCGGCTTGAGCAGGTTGAGCCAATGCGCGCAGCGCGCTGTCATGCCGGCGACGCCGGCGCCGAACGGAAACGAGCGCGCGCGCAGCCGCTCGGCTCCGATCAGCGCGCCCCAGCTGCCCATGTAGAGCGAGAAGATCGCCGCGATGCAGATGGTATCGCCGGGTCGCAGACCCATCGCCCACATCACCCGGGCATGGGCGTTGGCGATGGCGCGCCAGTCATCGCGGCCGATGGCGAAGGCGGTCGGCCGGCCGGTGGTGCCGCTGGTGCCGTGAATATGAAAGACTTCGGCCTCGGGCACGCACAGATAATCGCCGAATGGCGACACCCGCTCCTGCGACGCGCGCAAGTCGCGCTTGTCGACGACAGGCACGCGGGATTCGAAGTCTTCCAGGGATTTGAGTTGCGATGGATGAAAGCCCGCTTCGTCCCATTTGCGCCGATAAAACGCAGCGTGCTGGTAGGCGTAAGCGCAAACGTCGCGGAGGCGCTGCAGAATAAAACGTTCGCGATCGCCGCCCGGCATGGTCTCGCGCGCGGCAAACCAATACGGGCTCGCCGCATCGGGGAGATAATCGTCGTCGTAGCGCGGCGGAAACGACCAGCATTCCATAGACGCGGCCATGGCTGTCAGCGCGCTCCGCGTTGCTCGACGAGTTCGCGCAGGCGCCGCACGATCGCGTCGGGCGGCGTGTCCTGCAGCATCACCTCGTGCACGCCCATTTGTTTGAGGGCCGCGGCATCTTCGTCGGGCATGACGCCGCCGGCGACGACGATAATGTCGTCGGCGCCCTCCGCCTTGAGCCGCGCCAGAATTTTGGGAAACACCGTCATCTGCACGCCGGACAGGAGACTGACGCCGAGAATGTCGGCGTCTTCCTCGATGGCGGCGGCCACCACTTCGTCAGGCGTGCGGTGCAGGCCGGTATAGATCACGTCCATGCCGGCATCGCGCAATGCGCGGGCCACAATCTTCACGCCGCGATCGTGGCCGTCGAGCCCGACCTTGGCGAGCAAGACGCGTATCGGCGCCGCCATGCCGTTTCCTCCAGAGACCGTTTATGGCCCTGGATAATACAGGATTTTCCGCGCCGTCAGTTAGCGGACCTTCAGCCTGAGCAGGGCATCGGCATTGCCATGGGCCAGCTTGGCCATGTCGGCGGGCGATAGCGCGATGCGCTCGAGAAAGGCGCGGCCCCAGGCGTTCGGCGAATACGGATAGTCGACCGAGAACATGATGCGGTCGATGCCGAAGGTCAGCAGCGCGGCCAAGAACGGCGGCTCGTCGAAAATGCCGCTGGTGGTGATCCAGACCTGATCCAGAATGGTGCGGCTGATCGGGCGCTTGAGATGATCCATGTCGAGCGCAAAGACCTGGTCGATACGGGTCAGCATCATCGGCAGCATTTCGCCCATGTGGCCGATGATCAGCTTGAGCCGCGGATGGCGGTCGAGCGTGCCGGCGACGATCATGCGCAGCACATGCACGGCGGTCTCCGAATGCCATCCCCAACCCGCGGTCTCGAGCACGCGGCCCGGGCCGGTCGGCAGATCGGAGAAATAGGCTTGGCGGATCGCCTCCGGCGGAAGGTGCGGGTGGATGTAGATCGGCACGTCGAGCTGTTCGGCCGCGGCCAGAATGGGATCGTAGCTCGCATGGTCGAGAAAGCGGCCATCGGTCGTGCCGTGCACCATGGCGCCGACAAAGCCGAGTTCTTTGACGCACCGGGTCAGTTCGACTGCCGCGGCGTCGGGACTCTGCATCGGCAGCGCTGCGAAACCGGCAAAGCGGTCGGGATAGCGTGCAATTGCTTTGACCAAATGGTCGTTGATCTCCTTCGCCATGCCGACGCCGTCGGGGCCGGGTACGAGGTCAGGACCGGGGCCGCTATTCGACAGCACTTGCACGGAAATGCCGGCGTCGTTCATCGATTTGAGGCGCCCGTCGCCGATCTCCGGCAACAGTTCGAGCGGACTGGGCTCGTTCTTCGGCATCGTTCGCGGCCGAAAGCCGCGGCGGGCCAGCACGCTCTTATCGATGCGGGTCGCGACCGCAGGGACCGAGAAATGCTCCTCAAGTGCGACAGTACGCATGGGCGAATGGTTTCCTTCCTGTGGCGTGGCGCGTCGTTGTTGCATCGTTGACGCAGCTCGGCAAGCACCCGGAACCATGAGTTCTGGCAAGCGTTGAGCGAGCGACGGGGGCGATTGGGACGCCCGCCTTGCTGCACCTGAACAGACGACAGCTTCTTGGCTCCAGCGCCGTGGTGCTGCTGGCGTTGAGCGCGGGCACGGCGCGCAGCGCCATCGTCAAGGGCGGCCTGCCGTGGAAACCAGGGGCTGCCAATCCGCCTACTCCTGTCGCTCCTGAGGGCTGGCGCTACTTCACGGCGCAAGAAGGCGCGCTGGTCGAGGCGTTCGTCGACCGTCTCATCCCGGCCGACGATCTTTCGCCGGGCGGCAAGGACTGCGGCTGCGCCGTCTTCATCGATCGTCAGCTCGCCGGACCGCACGGCCGGTTCGAAGGCTATTACATGAGCGGACCGTTCCAGAAGGGAACGAAGCAGCAAGGCCCGCAATCGGCGGAAACGCCGGCGCAACAATACCGCAAAGGCTTGGCTGCGTTCGAGACCGCCTGCCGCAGCAAATTCAGCGGCAAATCCTTCGTTCAACTTGGCGATCAAGAAAAGGACGAAACCATCAAAGGCCTCGAGGACGGCACGCTCAAGCTCGACGGCGTCGACGCCAAGGAATTCTTCAAGCTCATTCTCAAAGACACGCAGAACGGCTTTTTGGCCGATCCGATCTACGGCGGCAACAAGAACATGGCGTCATGGCAGATGATCGGCTTCCCCGGCACGCATTACGATTACCGCGAGTGGATCGACCGTCATAATCAGCGCGTCACGCTGCCGACCGTCGCCATCGCCACGCACCCAAACTGGGCATCATGAGATTTTGCCGCCGCTTCGGCGCGGCTTGATTGACGGAACGAGAGTTGCCGATGGCGCAAAAGCTTCCGCACAAGGACGCGGTCATTATCGGTCTGGGCTGGACCGGCTCGATCCTGGCCCATGAGCTGACCGATGCCGGCCTCGACGTGGTCGCCATCGAGCGCGGCCCGTGGCGCGACACCGGCACGGACTTTTCCATCACTTACGCGCAAGACGAGCTGCGCTACCGCATCCAGCACGAGCTGTTCCTGCGCCCGGCGCAAATCAGCGTGACGTTCCGCAATAATGCGCAACAGACTGCGCTGCCGGTGCGCAACTGGGGCGCCTTCATGCTCGGCAATGGCGTCGGCGGCGCCGGCGTGCACTGGAACGCCGAAACTTGGCGTTTTCTGCCGTCGGATTTCGTGCTGCGTACGCATTTGACGCAGCGCTACGGCGCCAATTTCCTCCCGCAGGACATGACCATCCAGGATTGGGGCGTCAGCTACGACGAACTCGAGCCGCATTACGACGCATTCGAGTATTTGTGCGGCACGTCCGGGCAGGCCGGCAACATCAAGGGCCAGATTCAGCCGGGCGGCAACCCGTTCGAAGGCCCGCGCTCGCGGCCCTATCCGACGCCGCCGTTGAAACAAGGCTACGGCCACGCGCTGTTCGCCGAGGCGGCGCGGCAGCTCGGCTACAAACCGTTCCCGCAGCCCGCCGGCAACCTGTCGCAGGCCTATACCAATCCGCTCGGCGTCACGCTGGGGCAGTGCACCTATTGCGGCTTCTGCGAATGGTTCGGCTGCGCCAATTATTCGAAGTCCAGTCCGCAGACCACGATCCTGCCGGTGCTGGTGCGCAAATCGAACTTCGAGGCGCGCACCGAATGCGAAGTCACGCGCATCAATCTCGACAATACCGGCAAGCGGGCGACCGGCGTCAGCTATGTCAATGCCTCCGGCGAGGAGTTCGAGCAGCCGGCCGATCTCGTCATCCTGTGCGGCTTTCAGCTGTTCAACGTGCAGCTGCTCCTGCTCTCCGGTATCGGCAAGCCGTACGATCCGAATACCGGCGAGGGCCAGATCGGGCGCAACTTCACCCACCAGACCATGTCGACGGCGCTCGGCTTCTTCGACAAGGACAAATTCAACTTCAATCCGTTCGTCTCGGCCGGCGCAATCGGCATGTGCATCGACGAGTTCAATGGCGACAATTTCGACCACGGGCCGCTCGGCTTTGTCGGCGGCGGCTATCTGGGCCAGGTGCAGACCAATGGCCGGCCGATGGAAACGACCGCAGTGCCGCCCGGGACGCCGGCCTGGGGCTCGAAGTGGAAACAAGCACTGCGCGACAACTACCTGAGCACCATCAATGCCGGCGGCGGCGTCCACGCCTCGTTCTATTCGTATCGCGACGTCTATATGGACCTCGATCCCACCTATAAGGACCGCTTCGGCCGGCCGCTCGTTCGCCTCACCATCGACTTTCACGACAACGAGCTGAAGATGAGCGCGTGGCTCACCGACAAATACGCCGAAATCATCCAGCGCATGGGCGCCAAGCAGGTGGTCAAGCACCCGCGCAAAGGGCCCTATGACGTCACCCAATACCAGACCTCGCATCTGTGCGGCGGCGCCATCATGGGCGAAAATCCGGGCAACAGCGCGCTCAACAAATATTTGCAGAGCTGGGACGTGCCGAACCTGTTCGTGCAGGGCGCGACCGCGTTTCCGCAAAACGCCGGCTACAATCCGACCGGGACGGTGGGCGCGCTGGCCTACTGGTCGGCTGCCGCGATCCGCTCGCAATACCTGAAAAATCCGGGACCTTTGGTTCATGCGTGACCGCCGACCCATAGCCGCAACGCTCGCGGCCGTCACGCTGTGCGCAACAATGGGCAGCGCCAGCGCGGCGGGTATCGACAAACAAAATTTCAGCCAGATCGAGAAGGGTCGCTATTTGGCCACGGCCGCCGACTGCGCCGCCTGCCACACCTTGCCGGGCAGCGGCCATCAGCTTGCCGGCGGCCGGCCGGTCGAGACGCCGTTCGGCATGCTGATCGCGCCCAATATCACGCCCGACCCGCAAACCGGCATTGGCGCCTGGACCGATGACGAATTCGTCAATGCGCTGACCAAAGGCACCGGCCGTCACGGCACGCGGCTCTATCCGGCGATGCCCTATACCTATTACACCAAGCTTACACACGACGACGCGCTTGCCATCCGCGCGTATCTGAACAGCATCCCGGCCGTCCATAACGCGGTGAAGTCGAACCAGCTGCCGTTCCCGTTCAAGATGCGGTGGACCCTGGCGTTATGGGACGCGCTGTTCTTCAAGGCGCAGACATTTGCAGCCGATCCGCACAAGAGTGCCGAATGGAATCGCGGCGCCTATCTGGCCGAGGGCCCCGCGCATTGCGGCATGTGCCACACCCCGAAAAATTTCCTCGGCGCCGACAAAACCGGCCAGCGTCTGCAGGGCTACAATCTGCAAGGCTGGTTTGCACCCAACATCACCAACGATACGCGGCGCGGCCTCGGTTCGTGGTCCGCGGACGATATCGTCAGCTATCTGAAGACCGGCCACAACAAGATCACCACGACGACCGGATTGATGTCGGAGACGCTCAATCTGTCGACCTCGCATATGCACGACGACGACCTCAGGGCGATCGCGATCTATCTGAAGGACCAGCCCGGCCAGAACGACAAGCCGGGCGCTGCGCCGGACCAGTCCGTCATGAAGGTGGGTGCGCAGATCTACGCCGACGAGTGTTCAGGTTGCCATAAAGCCGACGGCAGCGGCATCGCGGCGCTGTTCCCGATGCTCAAAAACTCGCCGGCGGTGCAGCAGACCGATCCGACAACGCTGTTGCGCGTCGTGTTGCGCGGCGCCGCAGCCGCCGGCACCGACAAGGCGCCGACCGCGTCGTCGATGCCGCAGTTCGGCTGGATCTTGACCGACGATCAGGTCGCCGCCGTCGTGACCTACCTCCGCAATGCCTGGGGCAATTCCGCACCTTCGGTCAGCGCCGGCGACGTGCACAAGGCGCGGCAAGCCTTCGTCCAGCGCAGCGACTGAACATCGTCATTGCGAGGAGCCCCAAAGGGGCGACGACGCAATCCAGGAGTCGGTGCACCGGCCCCTGGATTGCTTCGTGGAGCTTGTCATCGGGCCGGACACTTCGGGCCGGACCCGTTGGCTCGCAATGACGCCAGCGTGGAAATCATGGGCCGTTCTGACGCGCCTCGAAGCCGGGTCCGCTGGTGGCTTGGATCGGCGGCCAACCGCGGCGGTCGGCGTAGTCGGTCATGCTCAAGCCGTAGAGGAACGACAGCCAGAGAAAACCGCTGATCGCAAACACCCATTTCAGCGACGGCGGGCCCTTCAGGCGCATGAAAAGAATAAAGAGCGCGCTGGTTTGCAGTGCCGCGATGCCGAATTGCACTATCGGCGCCCAATTCCCCATGCCGAGAAACGCCGTCAGTAAACTCACCGCTGCCAGCACCAGCATCAAAAGCCATGCAACGACGAACGGCAGCGGCCGGGCGCGCTTGGGGTGAATCTCCGGTCCGATGGTCATGACCGCCCCACCAGATAGATACAGGGATAAAGAAACAGCCACACCGTATCGACGAAGCTCCAGTAGATGCCGACTACTTCGAGCGGCGCGTAATAGGCCGGCGTGATCTCTCCGCGCCTGATGCGCCACAGCAGCATGTAGAGAACGAGCCCGATGCCGACGGTCAGATGGATGGCATGCAGGCCGGTCGCCACCCAATAAAACACCCAGAACAGCTCGCCGGCAGACCCCTCGCCCGGCTTGGCTTCGTAATTGACGACCGGAACGACCTTGTCTTGAAAGTCCTGATAGTACTCGTAGCCCTTGATCAGCAGGAAGATGCAGCCGAGCGCCAAGGTCGCGAGCAGCCACAATTTCATGGCTCGGGGCTCGCCCTGCGCGGCGGCGTTGATGGCGAGCACCATGGTCAGGCTGCTGGTCACCAGAATCGCCAGATTGACGCTGCCGCACCACAGCACGGCGTCCTTGGCGGCCACGGCGAATTCATGCGGATACGAGATGCGGTAGATGAAATAGGTGAAGATCAAGGCGCCGAAGAACAGCGTCTCGTTGACCAGGAACGCCCACATGCCGAGCTGGGCGGTGTCGCCCTGCTGCTCCAGCGTGGCGAACTGAATTTCCGGACGAACGGTGGCGCTAGCCGGCATGCGGCACGCCCTCCTGCGTCACGTAGGTGTCGCGCTGCGGGTCGTAACAATACGGCGCGAGCGTCACCACTGGCGTGCGCTCGAAATTATGCTGAGGCGGTGGCGAGGACGTCGCCCATTCGAGCCCGGTGGCGCGCCACGGATTGGCCGACGCCTTGCGGCCCCAGAATAGCGACCAACCGAGATAAAACAGCGGCAAGAGGTACGCCACCGCCAGGATCGACGCGCCGGCCGAAGACAGCAAATTCCACGGCTGCCATTCCGCCGGATAGGTGTAGGCGCGCCGCGGCATGCCGAGATAACCGAGAATGAATTGCGGAAAGAACGTCAAGTTGAAGCCAACGTAAGTGAGAATCGCGGCAAACCGCGCCCAAATCTCCGGATACAGCCGGCCGGTCAGCTTCGGCCACCAGTAATGCAGTGCACCGAAGAACGCGCTGACCGTGGCGCCGACCATGATGTAGTGAAAGTGCGCGACCACGAAGTAGGTTCCGTGGACGTCGACGTCGATGCCGAGCGTCGCCAGCATCAGCCCGGTGACGCCGCCGAGCGTGAACAACAGCACGAAGCTGAGCGCATACAGCATCGGTGCGTCGAAACTGATGCGGCCCTTGTGCAGGCTGACGGTCCAATTGAACACCTTGATGGCGGAGGGAACCGCGACGAAGAACGTCATCAGCGAGAACACGACTCCGGCATAGACCGAGATGCCGGCGACGAACATGTGATGGGCCCAGACGAAGAAGCTCAAAATCGCGATGGCCATCAGCGCCATGGTCATGCCCGAGTAGCCGAAGATCGGCCGGCGCGCGTAGCAGGGAATGATCTCGCTGACCACGCCCATGGCGGGCAGAATCATGATGTAGACGGCGGGATGCGAGTAGAACCAGAACATGTGCTGCCACAGCAGCGGATCGCCGCCATGGTTCGGGTCGAACAGGCCGACACCGACGAAACGCTCGACGGCGAGCAGAAAAGTATCCATCGCCAGCACCGGCGTCGCGGTGAGCATCACCACGCTCACCGCGTAGATGGCCCAGACGAACAGCGGCAGCCGCATCCAGGTCATGCCCGGCGCGCGCATGCGGTGGATGGTGACGATGAAGTTGAGCGATGTCATGATCGACGAGAAGCCGTTGATGAAAACGGCCATCGCCGCCGCGAACACGTAGCCGTTGGCATAAACCGTGGAGAGCGGCGTGTAGAACGTCCAGCCGGTATCGGCGCCCCCCATGATCAGAGAGTAGAGCACGACCAGCCCGGACAGGTTGAACACGTACCAGCTGCCGAGATTGACCCGCGGGAAAGCGAGATCGCGGGCGCCGATCATCAGCGGGATGAAGAAATTGCCGAACGTGGTCGGGATCGAGGGAATGAGAAAGAACCACACCATGATGATGCCGTGCATGGTGAACATGCGGTTGTAGACGGCAGGCTGCAGCAGGCCGCCGGGCGTAGCGAGGTTGAGCCGCATCAAGGTGGCGGCAAAACCGCCGACAAAGAAGAAAAACGTGATGGAGGCGAAGAACAAGAGCGCGATGCGCTTGTGATCACGCGTGAACAGCCAGGACGCGACGGTGTGCTCCGCCGTCAGATAGCTCGGTTCGGTTTCGGCGCCCGGTTCGGCCGCAGGCACGCGCTCGAGGGTCGTGGTGCTCATCGGCCGGACTCCTGTCTGCCGAGCGATTTGATGTAGGCGACGAGCTTCATCAGATCGTCCTCGCCGAGCTGCCCGGAAAAATCCGGCATGACCGGCGGATAGCCGGCGACGGTAAAACTGCGCGGAGTGAGAATGCAGTCGCGGATGTAGGCTTCGTCGGCGAGGCGCACCGAGCCGTCCTGCAAATGCACATAAGTGCCGTACAGGCCGGCGAGCGGCGGCGCATGCACGGTGCTGTTGGCGTCGTGACAGCCGCTGCAGCCATGGGCGCGGAACACCGCCTCGCCCTGCTCCGCCAGCGATTCGTGCACCCCCTGCTGGGTCAGCCAGCGCGCGTAATCGGGGCCGCTCATCACCACGACGTCGCCCTGCATGGTCGCGTGCTGCAGCCCGCAGAATTGCGTGCATTCGAGCTTGAAGGTTCCGGTTTTGGTGGGCTTGAACCAGATCGTCTCGAGCGTGCCGGGCACCACGTCGTGCTTGATGCGGAACGCCGGCACGAAGAAGCTGTGAATGACGTCCTCGGACGCCATCACCACCCTGATGGTCTTGTCGACCGGCACATGCAGCGCATCGATCTCGCGCTGGCCGCCCGGGTGCTCGGTCTTCCACATCCATTGCTTGGCGACGACGTAGACCTCCTCGTCGCTCGGCGGCACCTGAAACAGCCAGACGTAGATCGCCGCGCCCCAGACGAACAGGATGAGAAAGGCACCGAGCGTCGCGGTGGTCCAGCCGATCTCGAAATGCCAGGTCTTTTGCACGCGGTCGGCGCGCGAGACGGCGCTGCCTTGGCGATAGCGGATGCAAAACACCAGCATCATGCCGAAAACGGTCGCCATGATCAGCGCGGAGAGGCCAAGCTCGGCGACGTACAGATTGTTGACCGCGACCGCATTGACGGCGGCGGTGTCGGGCCAGAATGGAATCCAGCGATACATCGTGTCAGCCGTGGCGCCGGCGCCGGATGGCGGCGAAGTGGACAATCAGAAAAAAACCTGCCGCCAGATTGGCGGCGGTGAAAGCCGCCAGGACCGGTACGGTGAACCGCCCGAGCGGCGCGCCTTGCACGTGGCACAGCAGGACGAGGCGCGTGAGCGGATCCTGCGATTTGTCCAGCTCGGCGTCGGCCAAGGCGCCGACCAGATCGCCTGGCGCTATTGAAATTCCCTCGACGTAGCGGCTGATCAGAGCGTCGGGCGAGGCAATGATGAACCCGGCGGGATGAAGGTAGGCATCGAGAAGTGAATCGTAACGATAGGGAAATCCAACCGTACCGGCGATCGCGCGCGATGCCGACTCAGAGGCCGTGAGAAAATGCAGGCCGCGCTCGGCGCCCGGGCGATCGAACAGCGCGGCATATTTTGCGCGAGCGGCCGCCGCGGCCGCCGGCGTGTCGCGCGGATCGATGCTGATCGCGACGAGCTGATAATCGCGGCCGGCCTCGAGCGGCAACTTGTCGAGCGTGCCGACTAGATTGCGTAACGTCACGCCGCAAAGCGACGTGCAGCGCAGATAGTCCAGTACCACAATGACCGGTGATTTGTTGAAAAACGCACCGAGCGCAACGCTGCGGCCGGCTTCGTCGACCAACGTCGTGTTCAGTGGCAATTGGGCACCGGCGTGCGGCCGAAACGCTAGCGCCGCAAGGTCGCTGTCGGCGGCCGCGGGCTGAGATAGATTCGGCAGCGTCAGCCCAACGGCCCAAAGGCCGGCAAACAGCGGCACGACGACGAGCAAAGCTGCGGCTGCGCGTCTCATGGCTGCCCCTGCCCCTTCGGAAAGCCGGGCGCGCCCGTGGTCACGAGCTTCTTCATCGCCTCATTGATCGGGATATGGACGATGCCCTTCTCCCTATCGATCCAGTAATACGTGTTGAGGCGCCGCTCTTGGTCGGCGCGAGATTGTTGCAGATCGGCTGCGGCGTCGGTCTGCAGCCGCGGACCGGGCGGCGCGATGTGCAACGTGCGGTCGACGTCGGGCAGGGCGTTGGGATAGGCCGCGATCAGCACGAAACACGAGACGACCAGAAGCGCCGGGATGACGACGTAAACCAGCGCCACCGGCCGCAGCGGCCAATCGGTCGACTCGAAAGCTGTGGTGGGATTCTCCCGCTGCACATTCTTCGCCGGGGCCGCGCCCGAAGAATTCCGATCCGGTTCAGGCCGCGCGTGGCGCGGCTTTGCGAAGTTATAGACGAATGCCAGCGCAAGGCCGCCGAGCGCCGCCAAGCTCCATAAGGCGCGGCCGATTGCGCGGTTCTTGCTTCGCGCGGTTTCAACCATGATCGGTGGTCCATATCGGTGCAGCCGCCGGCGCAAGCCGGCGCGTGGGCCGCAAGCCGAACGCAAACAGCCGCGCCATCGCCCCGCCCAATGCGAGGATCGCCGCAACGTCGAGCCACAGCGGCGTTGGCGCGGTGAATTCCGGCATCACCAGGAGCCAGGTGTTGGCGAGCCGGCTGATCAGGATACAGATGCAGACGATCGCGACCACTGCGCGGTTGCGCTTGCTCGGCGCCCACAGCAGCACAAAGAACGGAACGACAAAGCCGAGGATGGCCGCGACGTAAATCGCCGGCTGCCACACCGAATCGAGGCGTTTCAGATACCAGGGAATTTCGGTTCTGAGATTCTCCTCCCAGATGATCAGAAACTGCATGAACTCGACATAGGCCCAGAACATCGTGGTCGCGAGCATGATCTGCGACAGGTCCGCCATATGGTCGCGGCGCTCGCGGAGCGGCCAACCAAACAAAGCGACGGCCAGAAGCACGGCCGCCATGCCGGTGTTGAACCAGCTTGCGCTCTGCGCGTAGGTGAAAATCGCCGACCAGAATTTCGGCTCGAGCGACAGAATCCAATCGATCGATGCGAAGCCGGCCGAAAAAGCCAAAACGACAAGGCCGAGGCCGCTGATCCAGGACAGCGCCGGCGCGATCGGCAGCCTGCCCTGGCGCGGGCCCCACAGCGCGAATGCCGCCAGCAGATTCCAGAGGACGACATAAATCGCATAGCGAATAAAGAAAGCCGTGGGATTGAGATAGAAGACATTGCCCAGATCGGGCGCCGGGTGCGTCCACCCGTATAGCGACGGCAAGCCGACGAACGCCAAAATTCCGGCGAGGCTCGCCAGCGGCATGGTGACGATTGCCGCATCGAGCGCCGGGCGCGCTGTCGCCATCCACTCGCCACCCGAAACATCGTGCACCAGCACCAGCGTCACGCCGGCAAGCGGCAGGCCGAGCCAGAATAGGTAACTGCACAGCCACGCCCGGTAGAACGCGGCTGGATCGATGACCGCGCCGACGACACAGCCGACGACGCCGAGTGCGCCGAGCGCGGCAGCGGCCGGAGCGAACCAGTGCCGCGCACGCCTCATTGCAGCGCGCTCCTTTGGTCGGCGGGCACGTCGGCGACCGTGGCGGTGGCGCTCGCCTGCAGGGCGCGGATGTAGGCGACGATGGCCCAGCGGTCCGCCGGCTCGACCCGGTCCGCATACGGGAACATCACGCCGTAGCCGTGGGTGATCACGTCATAAAAATGCTGGCTCGGCGCATTGCGCAGCGTGTCGCTGAAATAGGAGGGAGGATGCGGAAAGCCGCGCTGCACGATGACTCCGTTGCCATCGCCGGAGCGGCCGTGACAGGGCGCGCAATAAATGTCGAAACGCTCTCTGCCGCGCTCGAGCAGCGCCATGGTGACGGGCGGCGCGGCCGGCGGATGCAGCGGCTGGTCGCGCGCCACGATGTGCGGCGGCGGCGTTGCCGGCCACGGCGCCTGCGCGCCGTACGGCAGCTCGTAAGGATTGAGCTTCGGCTGGTTGGCCATGTTGTCGCACGCCGCCAAGGCAATGGCCGCAGCGCTCGCCAAACCTACCATCGCGTTGCCGCGCCGCGTCACGCGTGCACCTCTTCGATTTGTTCAGCACCGAGCTGCTCGAAGTCGCGCCGGACGGCCGAGACGTCAAAGCTCGGATCGGACGCTTCGATGCAAATCAGGAAGCGGTCGCGCGTGGCGCACGGAAACGCCGCGGCCTCGAACACCGGGTGATAAAGTCTGGGCAGGCGCGATGCCGCCAGCATGGCAAAAAAACCGGCCGCGATCGTGACCAGCAGCATGAATTCGAAAGTGCCGACCATGAAGGCCGGCCAGCTGTTGTACGGCCGGCCGCCGACATTGAGCGGGTAATTCAGCGCTTCGTCCCAGTATTGAATCCAATAAGCCCACGCCGCGCCCAGAATCGCGGCGCCGAACATGACGCGTGGCAGCAGGCGGTGCGGTCCGGGATGGATGATGCGGTCCAATCCTTCGACCGGATACGGCGTATAAGTTTCGAACACCCGATAGCCCTGCTGCCGCAGGCGGGCGGCAGCATTCTTGACGGCTTCGGCCGTGTCGAAAACCGCCACGACGCCGAACAGAGCTGTCATTTCGATCTCTCCTGTTCGACGATCTCGCGCACTTCCGCCATCGAAACGATCGGCGCGAAGCGCAGGAATAAAAAGAACACGGTGAGGAAGAGCCCGATAGTGCCGGCAAGCGCTGCCCAGTCCCACACTGTCGGGAAAAACACGCCCCAATAGGACGGAATGGAATTGTGCTCGAGGCTCGAGGTCGTGAACACGAAGCGTTCCTGCCACATGCCGACGATGATGCCGGCCGAAATCAGGAACAGCAGGATCTGGTTGCGGCGGACCATCGGCAGCCACAGCAACTGCGGGATGACGACGGTGAGGATCTTTTCCGACCAGAATACCGGCGCGGTGAAGCCGAATATGCGGTTGAAGAACTCCGTCCGCGCTGCGACGTCGCTGCCGTAGAGCGGGCCGAAGGCCTCCCACACATAGGCGTAAGCAAGCATCAGGCTGCCGACCAGCATCACCTTCGCCATGGCGTTGAGGTGATAGGCGGTGAGCACGTTCTGCAGGCTGTAGCCCCAGCGCACCAAGATGGTGAGCATGATGATCACCGCGGTGCCGGAGATGACGGCGCCGAAGAAAAAGTACGGTGGGAATTGCGTGTCGTGCCATCCGGGCGTCAGGCCGCCGGCAAAGTCGAGGCCGACCACGCTGTGCACCGAGATCACCATCGGCGCCATGATGGCCGACATGATCGCGTAGACGATGCGCTGGTTGCGCCATTGCTCGGACGAGCCGCGCCAGCCGAGCGCCAGAATGCCGTAAAAGATTTGTTTGAAGCGGCTCTTGGCCAGGTCGCGCACGGTGGCGAGATCCGGCAGGATGCCGGCGTAGTAATACATGATCGACATCAGGATGTAGCAGAGCAGACAAATGAAATCCCACCACAGCGGACTGCGCACCTGCGGCCACACCCCCATGACGTTCGAATAGGGAAACAGCCAGTAGAACAGGCCGGGCCGGCCGAGATGCATGATCGGCATCAGGCCGGCGCACGGCGCAGCCGATAACAGCATGATTTCGGCAATGCGGTTGGTCGCCGCGCGCCACGGCGACCGGGTGAGGAAAAACAGCGCCGACACAATGGTGCCGCCGCTCGCCAGCGCGATCCACCAGACGTACTCCGAAATCGCCAGACCCCAGGCGACCGGAATGTTGACGCCCCAGATGCCGATGCCGCCGATGAACAGCCAGCCCATCTGAATGATCAGGACCATCAACAGTGCGGACGAGATCGAAAAGCCGATCCACCACCACAGCGGCGCGCGATCCATCAGCACGCGGCTGCTCACCTCCTCGCTCAACGATGCCAGCGTCACATCCGGCGCAATCACCGGCGCATCGGCTGGCAGTTCGGTCGGCAGAGTCATCGTCATGGCGCCATACGCGAACGTTCACGACTGCCCGGTCTTGATCGCCGGATTGGGATTGCGAATGAGCGCGGCGTAGCTGGTGCGCGGCCGTGTGTTCAAATCGTCGAGCAGCACGTAATCGGTCGGCGCCGCCTTGCGCTTGGCGACCGCGCTGTCGCGATCGTTACGGTCGCCAAAAACGATCGCCTGGGTCGGGCAGCTCTGCTGACAGGCGGTAACGACCTCGCCGTCGCGGATCGGCCGCCCATCGCGCTCGGCGGCGATCTGCACAGTGCGAATCCGCTGAATGCAGTAGGTACACTTCTCCATGACGCCGCGGCCACGAACCGAGACTTCCGGATTCCAGGATTCCGCCCGACGTTCGTTCGCCGCCGCATAGGCGTAGAAATTGAAGCGGCGCACCTTGTAGGGGCAATTGTTCGAGCAAAACCGCGTACCGACGCAGCGGTTATAGACCATCAGATTGAGGCCCTCGTGATCGTGCACGGTGGCATGCACCGGGCAGACCACTTCGCACGGCGCGTTCTCACAATGCATGCACGGCATCGGCTCGAACGCGACGTCGGGCGCATCGGCGGAGCCTGAATAATAGCGGTCGATGCGCAGCCAATGCATGATGCGCTGGTCGATCACCTGGTCCTTGCCGACGACCGGCACATTGTTTTCCGCCTGGCACGCGATGGTGCAGGCTTGGCAACCGATGCAGGAATTCAGGTCGATCGTCATGGCCCAGGCGCGGCCGGAATAGTCGTACGGCGGATAAAGCGACTCGGCCTTGTGCTTTTTCACCACCGCTTGGGGATCGTTGTTGAATTGATCGAGGCTCGCTTCGCGAATGAGATCGCGCCCCAGCACGCGATCCTGATTTTGCGTGGTTGCCAAGCGATAGACCTCGCCGGTCTTGGTGATCGCGGTGATCGCGGCAAGCCACGGATCGGCGGCGCGGCGGCAACGATAAGCGTCAAATCCGGCGCCGGCGCCGAGTCCGCCCGCGGCGCGCCCCCAGCCGAGCGGCAAGGTGATGCAACCCGGCGCTTGGCCCGGCAGTACATAGACCGGCGCCTTCAGCTTTATTTGTTCGATGTCGATCTCGACAACGTCTTGGGTCTTGAGCCCGAGCTGTTGCGCCGTGACGGGTGCAATCAGGGCGGCATTGTCCCAAGTGAGCCGGGTAAACGCCCGCGCCATTTCCAGGAGCCACGGATTGTCGGCGTAGCGTCCGTCCCAGGTTCCTTCGTCCGGCCGAAACAGCGCGACCAAACTGTTTTGTTGCGAATGTTGGCTGGCGGCGAGTTGAGCGGTAGCGCCGGCCGTTGGCGTCAGCGACAGCGGCGCTTCGGCCGTGTTCGGCACCACGCCAACGCGCAGCGCCTCGTGCCAAAAACTTTCGAAGTCGCCGCGATTTTCCTCGCTTGCGCGGTTCTGCCAGTAATCGCGCACCAGCTTGTAATCGTCCGAAGCAAAATCGCCGAGCAGGAGCGTGACGATCTGGTGCGCCGAATGGCCGTCATAGAGCGGGCGCACTTGCGGCTGTTGGATGGTCACCGTGCCGTCGAACGCGCGCGCGTCGCCCCACGACTCGTATTCATGCGTTGCCGGAATGCGCCATGTGCTGGCACGCGCGGTTTCGTCGTCGTACAGCGCCAGCGAAACCGAGAACGGCACCCGACGAAGCGCCGCGGCGAAATCAAGATCGGCCGGCGTGTCATAGACCGGATTGACGCCGAGCATGACGAGCGTGTCGACCTTACCGGCCGCCATGTCTTGCACGAGTTCCGCCAGCGACTGGCGCATGGCACCCGCGTTGGCGAGGATCGGCGCGGTCAGCCGCGCCGTGTTGCCGAACGCATCGACGGCGCCGTTGATGGCGTCGACAAGGACATGAATGTCGGCCGGCTGCTCGCGCCCGGCGTGGACCAGCGCCCTGCCCTTATGCTGCGCCAAATCGTCCGCGAGCGCCTTCAGCCACGCGGAACGCGCGTTGTTCTGCTGCGCCCATTCCTGCGGCCCGGCTCCGAGCGACGCAGCCACGTAGCGCAACGACTCGGCGATCTCTTCCGGCCGCATCGGCAGGCGATGGTCGGCCTTGGCGCCGAGCAATGTCGGCGTGCTCTCGATGGCATAGACGCGGCTCATGGTGCCGCCGGTCTCGGTCGGCCGCCGCACCGCCGCGAATTTTTGCGCGTAAGCGAGCCATCCGGGCGTGGCCGAGATCAGATCGCTTTCGATGCCGAAAATCCGCTCCGCCTTGCTCAGGTCGAAGGTCCGCTCGACCGGGCGGCCGAAGCTGGCGCCGGCGGCGGCGAGTTCATTGTCGCGATGCAGCGCCTCCCATTGATGCCAGCGCATTTGCGGAAATTGCTGCTGCAGTGTTGCGAGCTGCGCCGCGAGCGAGGGCGAGCTGATCGCGCCGGTGAGGACGCGCAGCCCTTCGCCCTTGCGCGCCAGCAAAGCGACGCGACGCTCATGCAAGGTGCTGACGAACGAATCCCAGGTGGCGATCTGCCCGTTGCCGACGATGGTTTGCGCGCGGCGCGGATCGTAAAGCTGCAAGATGCTGGCCTGCATGATCGCGCTGGCGGCGCCGAGACTCGCCGGATGATCCGGATTGCCTTCGACCTTGATGGGCCGCGCCATCTGGTGCGCGACCAGCACCCCGGTCGCATAGCCGTCGAGCGTGACGGCGCTGGCGTAATAGCGGTTGCGGCCGGCAACGATGTTCTCGGGCTCCTCCACGTACGGCAACAGCTGGCGCGGATTTGGCTCCGGCCCGCATGCCGACAAGCCGCCGAGCGCCAGCGATGCCGCCATGAGCTGCAGAAAGCGCCGGCGATCGAATGCATTGATAATGTCGCGAAAGCGCGGCGCCTGGCGCTCGACCATGGCGGCGAACTCCGGCGTCTCCGCCAGCTCTTCCAGGCTGCGCCAATAGGTCCGGACCGGCTCGATCATCGATGACAAATTCCGCAATCGGACAAAGTTTCGGTATGAACGTGATACTGCGCCATCAACGTCTCACCGGGCGGTGTGGCCGCGGTTCGGCGCCAATGCGCGTCGAACACTTCGTCGCGGGGTCGCAGGCGCGGCGCCGGATCGCGATGGCACGACAGGCACCAGCTCATGGCAAGCGTGCCGGCTTTCCAGGTCAGCGCCATGTCGCCGATCGGACCGTGACAGTCGGTACAGCCGACGCCCTTGGCGACGTGGATGCTGTGATCGAAGAAAACGTAATCCGGCAGCGTGTAGACCCGCGTCCAGCGGATCGGCGTGTTATCCGCCAGACTCTGGCGGTCCGGCGCCAGCATCGCGGCGTTGGTCCAGATCTGCGAATGACATGTCATGCAGATCGCCGTCGATGGCATGCCGGCGTTCGCGGATATTTCCACCTTGGTGTGGCAATAGCGGCAATCGATGCCGAGGCCGCTGACATGATGTTTGTGGCTGAACGGGACCGGCTGGTCCGGTGCAAAGCGCTCGTGCGTGTTGTAGCCGATCACCGGCACGACCCAGATCGCGAGCAGCAGCACCACGCCGGCGCCGGTCACCCCGATGATCGCCGCGTTCATGAAAAGGTTCGCTCGGGGACCGAAGACCGCCATTGACTGCGCCCTCCGCGGCCGCCCCCGCTCTACCGGGCGATGCAGACCCAAACGTGCCTGGCGTCTCCCGGCGAAAATTCGCGTTTTCCCAACTCGACTGGAACCGGATAGTTCCGGAGCCGGAACTCGGTGGCGGCAGGCCATAAGTGCTCAATCGAACAAGCTAACCGGCTGCCAATTTCGGCTTGGCGAGACCGAACAGGCGCCGCAGCCGCCGCCGCCCGATGCGCTCGACGGTGAAATAAGTCAGCGCAGCGATGCCGAACGCGGCGAGCAACATCGCGCCGATCAACGAGAGCGAAGCGAGGTGAGATATGGTGCCGCGATTGTCGAAGCCTTGGGCGCTCAGCAATTGCGTGGCTGCGAATTGCACGAGCCCATGCGCCAGGTACAGCGAATAGGACAACTCCCCCAGCCATAACAGCGGCGCGGCGTTGAGCACGCCTGTCGTGTAGCCGTCGTTGCCGACCGCAGCGAGAATTAACAGCGCAAACAGGAACACCGCTAGAAAATCGGACGTGCCGATCTGAAGCAGGATGAGCAGCGCGGCAAAAAGGCCGATCGCCGCGGCATCGGTTGTCATCCAATGGCGAAGTCGGCCGCTGCGAAAAAGGCTGTACATCAACATGCCGAGAATAAATTCCGGCATGCAGCGCAGAAGCGTGGTTGGGCCGTCCCACTGATTGAAATAATCGTTGGTCAACAGCATCAGATAGCTCAGGAGGCCGAGCAGGATCGCGGCCAGTGCAGCTTTCAGTCTTGGCGGCGCCTGCCAGATCAACGGCAGCATGAGGGGAAAAAGGAGATACGCCATGAATTCGACGCTGATGGACCAGGCCGGATAATTCCAACTCAGTTCGCTCGCCTTGACCCCTTGCAGCATCAAAAGGTTGGCAAAAAACGCGCTGATCGAGCGCGCCCCGGTCAGCGGAATCGGGCTGAAGTCGCCGGTGGCGACGTAATCAGCCGTGCGTGAGGAGAGCGCGGTCGCCACAAACAGCAGCAGAATAAGCACGTGCAGAGGGTACAAGCGCGCAATCCGCGCGCCGATGAAACGAAAGTAATTGCCGGGGAGATCGCGCATGAAAGCGCGATGATAGACGTGGCTCATCACAAAGCCGCTCACCATGAAGAACAGGTCGACGGCGAGATAGCCCTTGCTGATGATCGGGCTGAGCGCATCGAGATGAGCATTGGGGGCCCAGATGTTGTAGTGGTAGACCACCACCCAAACGGCGGCGAGACCGCGTAAAGGCGTCAGCGACGGCAACATGCGGGCGGACGGCATTGCTCTCAAATCTTTTGTGTCGGTGCAATATTTGACTGAAGCAATCAGGTTTGCGCTCACGGCGTAAACCGTCATCGAAAGCCGCAGTTCCACCTGCGGCCTACGCGAGTTCCAGCGGCGGATTTTCATTGCAAAGTTTTCGGAACTGGTCGCGACTGAGCGCCGTTAGTTTTCTGAGCAGAACCACGGCAACGTGCGGCTCAAATGGCGTAGACGCAGGTCGCTTTTCGACCGCGCCTGGGGCCATGCCGCAGCCTCAGACGATAAGGCCACGTATCAAACTTTATGAATTCCGCGGCAAAGCCAAACGTCCAAATATCTGCGGCAAGATGGCACAAATTGCCGCTTCGAGCGTTGCAGTGGCGGGTCGCAACCGAATACGGAGAACAACACCCATGAAACGCTTACTAATGATGGGCGCCGCCTTGGCGGTCGCCACCGGAACTGCCTTTGCCGCCGGCGAAGTGATGACCAGCGTTCCTTCGCAAAGCGTCACCGTCACCGACTGGTACAAGCAAAACGTCTACGATCCCCAGAACAACAAGATCGGCGAGATCAAGGACGTGCTGGTCGATTCCGAGGGCAAGGTCAATGCATTGATCATCAGCGTCGGCGGTTTCCTCGGCGCCGGTGAAAAGGACGTCGCCGTCAAGTTCGACGCGGTCAAGAAGACCGACAAGGACAATACGATCCGTCTGACCATGAACGCCAACAAGGACGAGCTCAAGGCGGCGCCCGGCTTGAAGTACGACAGGCAGTCGACCACCTGGGTTCCCGACCGCTCGAACAACAACAAAAGCAAATAGCGCTCAGCGGCGGCCATAGGCTTGCAACTGAAAAAAGCCCCAGCGCAGGCTGGGGCTTTTTGCGTGCATAGGGCAACGGCCCCGGGAAACGCGACTTTATGGCGGCAGCGAGCCCAGGAACTTCCGCCCAAACCATTCGTTCAACTCTCGAACCAATAACGCGATCGACGGGGGCGCGCGTCGGCGTTTCGGCGAGGTGTTCCCCATGGCTCAAACTGTCGGCGATTTTCTGATTGAGCGCCTCCATGCGTGGGGCGTGCGCAAGATTTTCGGCTATCCCGGCGACGGCATCAACGGCGTGTTCGGCGCACTGCAGCGCGCCAACGGCAAGATCGAATTCATCCAGGCCCGCCACGAGGAGATGGCGGCCTTCATGGCGTCAGCCTACGCCAAATTCACCGGCGAGCTCGGCGTCTGCATCGCCACGTCCGGCCCGGGCGCCTCGCACCTCGTGACCGGCCTGTATGACGCGCGGCTCGACCACATGCCGGTGCTGGCGATCACCGGGCAGCAATCGCGCAACGCCATGGGCGGCCACTATCAGCAGGAGGTCGATCTCGCGAGCCTGCTCAAGGATGTCGCCGGCGCCTTCGTCGAGCAGGCCTCGACGCCCGCGCAGGTCCGCCATCTGGTCGATCGCGCGGTGCGCATCGCGCTCGGCGAGCGCCGCGTCACCGCGATCATTCTACCCAATGACCTGCAGGAAGCAGCCTACCAGGAACCGCCGCGCAAGCACGGCACGCTGCATTCCGGCGTCGGCTTCTCCAAGCCGAAGACGGTACCCTACGATCACGATCTGCGCCGCGCCGCCGACGTGCTCAATGCCGGCAAGAAGGTCGCCATCCTGGTCGGCGCCGGCGCGTTGCGGGCCACCGACGAGGTGATCGCGGTCGCCGACAAGCTCGAGGCCGGCGTCGCCAAGGCGCTGCTCGGCAAGGCGGCGCTGCCGGACGACCTGCCGTGGGTTACTGGCTCCATCGGCCTCCTCGGCACCGAGCCGAGCTACAAGCTGATGACCGAGTGCGACACGTTGCTCATGGTCGGTTCCGGCTTTCCCTATTCGGAATTTTTGCCGAAGGAAGGCCAGGCCCGCGGCGTGCAGATCGATATCGCGCCCGACATGCTGTCGCTGCGTTATCCCATGGAGGTCAACCTGGTCGGCGATGCCGCCGAAACCTTGCGCACGCTGCTGCCGCTTCTCAAAGCGCGCAAAGGCGACGGCCAGTGGCGCAAGAATGTGGAGAAGAACGTCAAGGCGTGGTGGAAGACGCTGGAGGATCGCGCCATGGCGGCCGCGGTGCCCGTCAATCCGCAGCGCGTCACCTGGGAGTTGTCGCCGCGGCTGCCGGACCGCGTCATCGTGACGAGCGATTCCGGCTCCTGCGCCAACTGGTTCGCCCGCGATCTGAAAATGCGGCGCGACATGATGGCGTCGCTTTCAGGCGGCCTCGCCTCGATGGGCGCCGCGGTGCCCTATGCGATCGCCGCCAAATTCGCCCATCCGGACCGCCCGGTGATCGCGCTGGTCGGCGACGGCGCCATGCAGATGAACAACATGGCGGAGCTGATCACCGTCGCCAAGTATTGGCGGCAGTGGATCGACCATCGCTGGATCGTCTGCGTCTTCAACAACGAAGACCTCAACCAGGTAACCTGGGAGCAGCGGGTCATGGAGGGCGACCCAAAGTTCAATGCGTCGCAGCAGATTCCGAACGTGCCCTATCACCGCTTCGCCGAGCTGATCGGGCTCAAAGGCATCTACGTCGACCGCCCGGAGGCGCTCGCCACCGCCTGGGATACGGCGCTCGCCGCCGACCGGCCGGTGCTGCTCGAGGTCAAGACCGATCCGGAAGTGCCGCCGCTGCCGCCGCACATCACGTTCGAGCAAGCCAAGCATTTGACCGAGTCGCTGATCAAGGGCGATCCGCACGAACGCAGCGTGATCAAGGAAACGGCGAGGCAGGTGTTCGCTTCGATCATTCCTGGGAAGTAAACGTGACCATGTCGAACAGCGGCGGCGCTCCGCTTACGGAGCTGGAAGCCGCCGCTTACCGCATCCCGACCGATTTTCCCGAGGCGGACGGGACCTACAGCTGGGACGCCACCACGCTGGTCGTGGTGCATGCCAAGGCCAACGGCACGACCGGCCTAGGCTACACCTACGCCGACGCCTCGATCGTGTCGCTGGTACACGGCCTGCTACGCAAGGCCACCGAGGGCCGCGGCAGCTTCGACATTCCGGGCGCCTGGATGGCGATGCAGAGGAGCGTCCGCAATCTCGGCCGCTCCGGGCTCGCCGGCTGCGCCATCTCCGCAGTCGATGCGGCGCTCTGGGACCTTAAAGCGCAAGTACTCGATCTGCCGCTGGCGAGCCTGCTCGGCCGCTGTCGCGACCGCGTGCCGATCTACGGCAGCGGCGGCTTCACCACCTATTCGCCCGAGCAGTTGCGCGCGCAACTGCGCGGCTGGGTGGAGCGCGACGGCTGCCGCTTCGTCAAGATGAAAATCGGCAGCGAGCCCGCGCGCGATCCGGCGCGGGTCGAACAAGCCAGGGCCGCGATCGGCGATCAGCAATTGTTCGTCGACGGCAACGGCGCGTTCTCGGTCAAGCAGGCGCTGGATTTGACGGACGCCTGCCGCGACGCCGACATTCGCTGGTTCGAGGAGCCGGTCAGCTCCGACGACCTGCCCGGGCTCCGTCTGATGCGCGAGCGCGCACCGCAAGCCATGGAGATCGCCGCCGGCGAATACATTTATACGGCGGACGACGCGCGGCTGATGCTGCAAAACGATGCAGTCGACGTGCTGCAGGCCGACGCGACGCGCTGCGGCGGCATCACCGGCTTTCTGCAAGTCGCGGCGTTGTGCGAAGCGCACCACATCGACCTGTCCGCCCATTGCGGGCCGTCGATGCACCGGCATGTCGGCTGCGCGGTGCCGCGGCTGCGCCATCTCGAATGGTTTCACGACCACGTGCGCATCGAGCAGATGCTGTTCGACGGCGCGCCGCAGCCGCATGACGGCGCGATCGAGCCCGATCTCGGGCGTCCCGGTCACGGCATCGTCTTCAAGCAGAAGGACGCCGAGCGCTTCCGCATCGGCGGTGAAGTGTCATGAAGCGACCCGATGCCGCGCTCGATCTCGCTGCCAATGCGGCCTTGGTCGGCGCCGCCGTGCTGCTCGTGCTGCGGCCGCGGCTGGTCGCCCGCGTGGTAAACTCGCCGCTGTTGCCGAAAACGCGCGACGTCGCCGTGGCAGCCGCGCGAGCGCTCGTGCCCGCTGCTCCGCCTCCGCTGCCATGGCACGTCAGCAAAGCGCGCGAGCTTTCGCGGCTCATTGCCCAATATTCGCCGGCTCGGCTCGCTGCAGCGCGCGAGCTGACCAAAAAGGCCGGACGCCGGCTCAACGGCAGCGCGGCGCTCCTTGCATTTTCGGTTCTGGCCGACAGCGCGGTCGAGCATTATCGCGGCTCGTTCGCCAATCGGGCGATGTACACGCCATTGGTCACGTCGGCGCTGACCCTCGGCGGCAGTCTGTTCGGCATGGCAGATGCGCGGCCGAAAAAACATAGCGCACGCGATGCCATCTATGCGGCGGCCGCCGCGACCGGGCTGGGCGGTCTTTGTTTCCACGCCTACAACATTCTCAAGCGGCCCGGCGGCCTGTCCTGGAATAATTTGTTCTATGCCGCGCCGATCGGCGCGCCGTTCGCGTTGGCGCTTGCCGGGCTGCTCGGCCGCGGCGCCGAGCGGGTGCGCGACGTGCCGCCGCGGCAACGCCCGACCGTGCTGGGCATGCCGGCCGGCCGCACGCTGGCGGCGGTCGCCGCCGCCGGCCTCGCCGGCACCATCGGCGAGGCCGCGCTGCTGCATTTCCGCGGCGCGTTTCAAAACCCCGCGATGGTGCTGCCGGTGACGGTGCCCCCGGTCGCGGCGGCGCTGCTCGGTGCGGCAGTGGCACGGCCGACGCTGAAAGCCAATCGGCTCGCGCGTTGGTGGCTCAGGATCACCGCTTTGCTCGGCCTGGGTGGCGTCGGTTTTCACATCTTCGGCGTGTCGCGCGCCATGGGCGGCTGGCGCAATTGGAGCCAGAACCTGCTCAACGGCCCACCGCTACCGGCGCCGCCGAGCTTTACCGGCCTCGCGCTTGCCGGCCTTGCCGCGCTGTCGCTGATGGAGGACGAGACCGATGGCTGACCGCTATCCCGGCTATGACGTGCTGGCGAAGCGCAATTCGCCGTCCTGGAACGACCAGACCCGCGCGGTCATCGACCGGCGCATGGCGCTCGATCCGCAGCATCATGCCTTCTTCAGCGATGCCGAATGGCCTACCATGCGCGCCATCTGCGACCGCATCGTGCCGCAGCCGCCAAATCGCCTGCATCCGGCGCCGGTCGCCGCCATGGTGGACGAAAAACTGCACCACAACAGCGGCGACGGCTATCGCGACGCGCGGCTGCCGTCGATGCGCGACGCCTGGCGGCGCGCGCTCGCCGCGATCGATGCCGAGGCGACGTCGCGTTACGGCCGGCGCTTTCATGAGCTCGGCGCGCTGCTGCAGGACGATTTGTTGAAAGCGATCCAGAGCGGCGAGGTGGATGAGAAACGCTGGGGCGACATGCCGGCAAAAATCTTTTTCGAAAAGCGCCTGCTGCACGACGTGGTCAGCGCCTATTACGGCCATCCTGCCGCCTGGAACGAGATCGGCTTTGGCGGTCCGGCGAGCCCGCGCGGCTATGTGCGCATGTATTTCGACCGCCGCGATCCTTGGGAGGCCGCCGAGGCGCGGCCCGGGCGAGAAGACAAAGCGCGCGCGGAGAATGCCCGTGTCGGATGATCCCGAACGCACGCCGCGTGCGATCGGCGGCCGCGCTCCCGACGTGCTGCACCCGGGCGGCTGGGTGCCGATGCGGCAATATGCCGAGGACGAGGCGGTGGATTTTGCCATCGTCGGCGCCGGCGGCGGCACGCTCGCCTGCAAGCTCGCCGAATACGGCTTCTCGGTGGTGGCGCTTGATGCCGGTCCGTATTGGCGGCCGCTCGAGGATTTTGCTTCCGACGAGCATCACCAGGCCAAGCTCTATTGGACCGACGAACGCATCGTCGACGGCGACAATCCGCTGCAGCTCGGCGCCAACAATTCCGGCAAGTCGGTCGGCGGCTCGACCGTGCATTTCGCCATGGTGTCGCTGCGCTTTCGTCCCGAATGGTTCAAGGCGCGAACCAAGCTCGGCTACGGCGCCGATTGGCCGCTCGATTGGCGCGAGATGTGGAGCTACTACAGCGAGGTCGAAAACGCGCTGAAAATCTCCGGCCCCGTCAATTATCCGTGGGGCCCGAAGCGGCCGCGCTATCCGTACCGCGCGCATGAGCTCAACGCCGCCGCCCTGGTGCTCGCCGAAGGCGCCGAGGCGCTCGGCATTTCCTGGTCGCCGACGCCGCTTGCCACCGTTTCGGCGCCGCGCGGCCGTTCGCCGCCCTGCGTCTATCGCGGCATGTGCGTGATCGGCTGCTCGACCAACGCCAAGCAAAGCGTGCTGATTACCTGGCTGCCGCGCGCGCTCGCGGCCGGCGCGGAAATCCGCGATCTCGCCATGGTCGGCCGCGTCGAGCACGACAAATCCGGCCGCGTCACCGGCGTGCGCTATCACCGCCAGGGCCACTGGCGTTTCCAGCGCGCCAAGAACGTCGTGGTCGCAGGCTACGCGATCGAGACGCCGCGGCTGTTGCTCAACTCGGCGACCAGCCGCTATCCCGACGGGCTTGCCAACTCGTCAGGATTGGTCGGCAAAAATTTGATGGTGCAGGCGAACCAGGCGGTTTGGGGCATGATGGATAGCGAGATCCGCTCGTATAAAGGGCCGCCGTCGCTCGCCATCACCGAGCACTGGAACTACACCGATACCGGCAAGGATTTTTTTGGCGGCTACGCCTACATGAGCCAGGGCCCGCTGCCGGTTGTCTGGTCGGGCGTGCAGTCGAGCAAGCGCGGCCTCTGGGGCCAGAAGCTGATCGACGAGATGGAGCGCTACAATCACCAAGTCGGCCTGAAAATCGTCGGCGAACTGATGCCGCAGGAGCGCAACCGCGTGACGCTCACCGACGAGCACGATCAATACGGGCTGCCGATCCCGCGCGTGACCTATTCATATTGCGACAATGACACGCGGCTGATCGGTCATTCGCTCGCGTTCATGCGCGACGCGCTGGAGGCGGCCGGCGCCACCGAAATCTGGGACGAGACCGACGACACCTGCCATCTCAACGGCACCGCGCGCATGGGCGACGATCCGCAATTGAGCGTCGTCAATGCCGATTGCCGCTCCTGGGATATTCCGAATCTATGGATCTGCGACGGTTCGGTGTTTCCGACCGTGGGCGGCGTCAATCCCTCGCTGACGATTCAAGCGATCGCCTGCCGCACCGCCGACCGGATCAAAGAGATGGCGGCACGCGGCGAGCTTTAATTCGTAGCCTTCCCTCCGCTCGTCATTGCCGGGCTTGACCCGGCAATCCATGCTGCAGCGACACTTATAGACAGCCGCGATGCGCTCTGTTGCGGGCAGCCTGCATGGATACGCGGGTCAAGCCCGCGTACGACGAAAATGTTCGTAGCCCGGCTGGAGCGAAGCGAAATCCGGGATCGGCCGCCGGCTGCCGCGGACGGTCAGCACAGTCCTACGGTGCGGCTCATGGCTGCCTCCAGCTCATGCCGCACGAATGGCTTGCGGATCATCGGATAGCCATGGCCGTTGCTCTCGCGGCCGGACAACAAGAGTACCCCCAGCCCCTCCCGCATCCGCCGCGCCCGTTCGGCAAGTTCGTAGCCGCTCATGCCGGGCATATTCACGTCGGTCAGCAGGACGTCGATATTCGCATTGCGCTCCAACAGTTGCAGCGCTTCCGCGCCGTGGCGCGCCGTCCAAACGTCGCAATCCAGTTCCTTCAACATGTCCGCCAGGAGTTCCAATATCAGCGGCTCGTCGTCGACAACAAGAACAGAACGTGTCATGGGCGCATCCGGCGCACGAAGGTCCTGAGGGCCAACGCCGCCGCCGCGGCGAGGTTGCCGGGAGCCTTCCCGATTTATGGGTTCCGAGCGTCTAGAGCGGCGGAACAATGAGGCGCAGGCACAATCCGGTCCCGTTCGTCTTGGCAACTTCAACGCGGCCGTTCAGCCGCAATGCCAACGAGCCCATGAGGCGAAAGCCGTTACTGTTTTTTTCATCGAAGTCGGGCGGCAGTCCCGGGCCGTTGTCCGCCACTTCCAGCAACAGGTCATTCCCCCTCATGCGCAGCACGACGCGAATATAAGCCCCTCCTGCGTGCTTCAATGCGTTGGTGATGGCTTCGCTGAGAAACAGGCCCATGGCTGCCGCTCGCCTTGGGTGCGCTGAAATCTCGGTGCGCCCCTCGAATGCGACGCGGCTGCCGGAATTCGTAAGCGCCAGCTTGGCTGCCTTGACCACTTCGCGCAAATACGTCGCAAGCTCGACCTGATGTTGCCCGTGCTCGACAAGTAGCCGGTGCAGTTGGGCAATGGCCTCGATCCTGGTGGAAAGATCGGCCAGCACGGCAATGGCCGCGTCGAAATCGCGCTTGGCATCGGTTCTGAGTTTGGCCATTGCCGACCGGACCATGCCGGCGATGATGGCGAGATTGTTGGCTATGCGATGCTCGGACTCGGCAATCGCATCTTCAGCAGGCAGTGCCGATCCCAACTGCGGGGCAAAGTCCTCCAAGAACCTGAGTGGCATCGCCAAATAGCCCATTGCGTGCTGACGCAGCAAAGGCTGGACTGGAACGGGGCACGAGACAATCCGAGCTTGTCTGGCTTGACTACTTTTCAGCCGCTGACGCTTTGGGAGCCTTCAACACACCATAGTCCCTAGACTTGAAGCCTGCGTTCTCGGCGACTGATTCTGCCGCCGCGATCCCGTGACGCAGAAGTTCACGGACTGCTGCCGCCCTACTTGGCATGCGGTGAGTGAATCTGAAATTTTCCACCGCCTTGAGTTCTTGAGGTGACAGCATGATTTGCAGCCGCTCCTCACGAACCAAACCGCTGCGTCCATTGCCGTTTTTCATGGTGAGCCTCAAAAATAGTGTGCGGCATCTCGCAGGTTGAGCAAGCAGCCCAAGTGGCGCAACTTACTCATTTGTAGTAATATGTCACAAAGGAGATGCTTGCGCAAGCGGCTACAACAGAGCCATGGGATGGTGTCCGCGCCCGGTCCTAGGCCGGAGCCGGACGGCGCAGCATGGGGCCGGAATCGGTCGATGCTGATTCAGTGGCCTCATTTAGGATTGGCTATTTGAGTGAATTGCGCGCCCGGTCTTGTTGGGCCGACCGGAAAGTTGCCGATGGCAAAGCTGGCCGTAAAATCACTGCTGATCTGCCAGAAGTGCAAGCTGGAATTGCGACTATTCGGCATTGAAGCCGAAACGGTCGAGCGCGACCTCTATAGCTTCGAGTGCACGAAATGCGGCAGCCTTGAAGTCAGGGGTGTGAAAGTCAAATAGGGCCGCACAGTGAGCGGCCTCTTGAGATTTCCGAGATTGACACAAAGCGGCGGGCGCCGGCGCAAACCTTGTCCTCGCGCGAGCGGGCGAGCCTGTCCCACGCTTTCGCCATGTCTTCCAGGCGGGCACGCTGCATCTTATGCGCGATGTCACGGCACTGCGCGTTGTCGCGGTACTCTTTCACTGTCGGCATCGCTAAGTCTGAGCTTGAGGAGCCCAACCTTGCGCGCGCCGCACCAGATTTCGAGGGCCCGGCCGGCGAGAAGCTTGCGGGCTTCGTGTTCGGCCTCGCCGTCGTCTTGGCAGGTCACGAACTGCGGCGGCAAAAGGTAAGGCCTCAACGTGAACGCCAGCGCGTCGCGTCTCGATCCCTCGCCCTAACCCTCCCCACATAGGGGGAGGGAAAAGTCAGAGGACGCTACTACCGACGCCCGATCGAGGGGGGCGGCTATCGCGGCCGGCCGCCCGTCCGCCGGCACCGCCAACAGCTTGCTCACATAGCCATTGAGCATCGCGTGGCATTCGCAACTGCGCTGCTCCAGTTCATGCTGGTCGACGATCTGCATGGAGCCGCGATGGCACCTGATGACGCCGTGCGCTTCGAGCCGGCCGGCGATCAGGGTCACGGTGGTGCGACGGACGCCGAGCATCTGCGCCAGCGTGCTCTGGGTCAGCGGTACCTTGTTCCCGGCACAGCACGCCTGGATGGTCAGCAACCAACGGCAAATCCGCGCTTCGACCGGATGCACGGCGTGGCACAGCGCATTCTGCTGCGACTGCGCGAGCAGCGCGAGGCTGTAACGCGCCAGCCGGCGGCGCAATGACGGATTTTGGTCCCAGACTTGGCGAAATGCAGTGGCCGACAGCCGCGAAGCTTGCCCAGCAACATGCACGATGGTGTCGGAGACCGCCGGCGCCCCCGCCAGGGCCGCCAGCGCCCCGACCACGCCGTCGCGCCCGATCAGGGCGGCCGCGGCGCCGGGACTGTCCCGCAGCGGCATGCTCATGACGACCAGGCCAGAGTGCGGAAAAACCACCTCGTCGACGGCATCCCCGAGATAATGCAGGCACTGGCCGACGTGCAGTTCGAGCGGTGCCAGATGGCTACGCAAGGCTGCGTATTCGGCCGTGGAAAGCTCTGAAAGGAAAGCGTTTTTCTCGTTTGCCGAGCCGAGCATGATCACATTTCTCACGCCTGCGCCGCCGCGATGCGACGCCGTTCCCACACGGTTAAGGAACTGACCGGGGCTCGGTTCCATTCTCGACGTTTATACTTTTTGCCGCAGTCCGCCGTGTAACGCCGGCGGCCAAATCACCTTGAGCCCTGAGACGGATCGTAGTCCTGCTCGATGCTCTGGTCCTTGATGGATCACCTAAACGCCTGCCGGTCGAAGGCGGCGCCGAGAAACCCAGCCGGCTTGGAAACAGTCACTGGGCATTTGATTTGGCTCAATCGGCCTCCCCAGGGCCGCGCTATTGTGCCAACGTGCATGAAAGGCCCGAGACAAAAAGGGGAAGGTCATGAGAATGCCGAGGCTGGCGCTTACCGCCTGTGCGATTGGCAGTCTGTCGCTCGCCGGCGCAACCCTGGCGCCATTGCCGCGCCCGGCCTGCGCCCAACAGGCGCGCGTCAGCTACGCGGAGGACATCGCGCCGATCATGAAGGGCTGGTGCGTCTCCTGCCATCAGCCAGGGGGCCAGGGTTTTGAGGCCAGCGGGCTCGACCTGACGAGCTACGACTCGATGATGAAAGGCACAAAATTCGGCCCGATGATCATTCCAGGGCAGCCCGACAGCAGCAATCTGATCGTGCTGATCGAGGGCCGCGGCCAAATCCGCATGCCCTACGGCCACAAGGCGCTGCCGGCATGCTTGAGGCAAAATATTTGGACCTGGATCTTCGAAGGCGCCAAGAACAACTGAGAACAACGACTGAGCCTTCGATTGTGGCACCGAGAGGGAGCGCAGCATGACACCACCGATCGAGCGAGCTGCTGTGATTTCCGCGACAAATGTTCGGGCCGCGGAATAAGCGGCAAATCCACGAACACCCCGGAACGGGAGCGGCCTCAGGGGTCGCAGCAGTGAGGCAAGGCCCCACTCGGCCCTCCCGGACGGTGGGACTGCTCATACGAAGCGACCACGCGGCATCCGTTCAGCGTGGTGAATTTTTGCTTGCACCTAATCTCTCGTTTTCCCTACTCGTTGATGACGGCTCCCTGACGGCGCTCGCCGGTTTACAAACACTTACCCGCCGCTCGGAGCTTTTCGCCAATTAAGAAAAGCGGCAGCAAGGGTTGCCCGATTAATATGGCGACCGGATCTGGTGCGGGTCGCGCGATGCCGCGTGAGCGGGCTGGCGGGCGGCGAAGGCAGCCGGATTGGGCATCGAGCGGCGCCGAATGTTTGCGGGCGTACATAAGATATTTGCGCTGCCGAGGTTGCGGGCGTTCGCCCGCGACGAAAGCGGCGCCAGCATCATCGTCATCGGGCTGAGCTTACCGGTGATCATCGGCGCCATGGCGCTGGCCGCGGAGCTCTCCTATTGGCAGCAGCATCATCGCGCGCTGCAGAACGCCGCCGATGCCGCCGCGATCGCCGCCGCGACCAATAACGGCTCGAACTATGCCAGCGAAGCCAAGGCGGTCGCTACGCTCTACGGCTTCCACGACGGCACCGGCCACGTCCAGGTTACGGTCGCAAGCTCGGCGACCGCGCCGGGCTGCACCGCAAACTGCTACAGCGTCACCATCTCGGACGCCGTGCCGCTCTACCTGTCCAGCGTGATCGGCTATCAGGGCAACACCGCGATCGGCAATCAGCGTGGCACCACGCTCACCGCCAGCGCCGTCGCCACCGTGAACCCGGCCTACTCCTACTGCGTGCTGGCTCTGGCCGGCAGCGGCGCCCAGGGCATCACCTCGAACGGCGCGCCGAAGGCGGACCTGCAGGGCTGCAACACGATGTCGAATACCGGCGCCACGTGTCACGGCCATAACCTGAACGCCAATGTGGGCGACGCGGCCGGCACCGACGACGGCTGCGGCATTCAGCAGAACTCGAATGCGCCGACGGTGAGCGATCCATACGCCGGCCATGCCGCCAACATCCCGGCGGACAGTTGCAACGGCACCTACCCGCAGGAGCCGGCCAAGAAGAAAGACCCGCCGCTGCCGGCCGACAATCAATGGTCCGGATCGATGAATCTCGGCACCGGCACCGTCGTGGTGTGCGGCGATCAGCAACTGGTCGGCAATACGGTGCTCAACAATACTGTCGTGGTCATCGAGAACGGCCAGCTCGACACCAACGGCTACACCCTGCAGGGCAGCAACCTGACCATCGTGTTTTCCGGCGCCAACAACGCGAGCTACCAGCACATTCCGAGCGGCGGCGGCACGATCGACATTTCCGCGCCGACGTCCGGCGACTGGAGCGGCGTCGCCATCTACCAGGACCCGAGCCTGACCACCAACGTGGATATCTCGGCGGCCGGCAATAGTCCGACTTGGGATATCACGGGGCTGGTGTACCTGCCGCATTCCAGCGTGACGTTCAGCGGCGCCGTCAACAAGTCCAGCAACGGCACCGAGTGCTTCGTCATCGTGGTCGACAACATCACCATCAACGGCACCGGCTCGATTTTCGCCCATGACAACAACTGTTCGGCCACCGGGCTCACCATGCCGCGCGGCGGATCGCGCGGCACGCTGGTGAACTGATGGCGATCCGGCAAATGACGATCCGGAAAGCCTTGGCCCGCCTGCGCGGCGACCAAAGCGGCACCGCTGCGCTCGAATTCGCGCTGGTCGGAACGTTTCTCGTGGTCGGCCTATTGAACGCCGTCGACGTCGGCTACTACACCTATCAGCGCATGACCGTGGAGAACGCCGCGCAGGCCGGCGCCCAGGCGGCGTGGAAAACCTGCAACGATCCCAGCTCCATGCTGCCGGCGACGCAGAATTGTGCCGGCCTGACCACCGCCATCACCACCGCGATCCAAAGCTCCTCGCTCGGCACCGCAGTGACCTTGGCCAGCGGTTATCCGGCCGAAGGCTATTATTGCGTCAATGCTTCGGGCGCGCTGCAGGCGGTCGGCAGCTTGTCCAGCAAACCATCGAACTGCTCGGCGGCAGGCAACTCCGCGCTGTCGCCCGGCGACTACATCCAGGTCGGTGTCACCTACTCGTACGCTCCGCTTTTCCCCGGCATTTCAGTGATGGGCGCATCGGGCATCACCTCCATCACCATGACGGCCTGGATGCGGCTGGGCTAGGGCATGAAGCAGCGCGCCCTCCACAAGTTCGCCCGGCACGAACACGGCAGCACCGCAGTCGAGTTCGCGCTGCTGCTGCCGGCCTTTGCGTCGCTCATGGTCGGCACGCTCTATGCGGGTCTGGTCGTCTATTCGGCCGCCGGCTTGCATAGCGCCGTCGAGCAGGCGGCGCGTTGCTATTCGGTCAACGCCACGACTTGCGGCAGCTCATCCGCAACGGTGACCTACGCCCAGGGCCAGTACCACGGCATCAACAGCCCGAATTTTACGGCTGCGACCCCGGCGTGCGGCCATCAGGTCAGCGGCACTGTCACGGTGGGACTGAACGACGTATTCGCCAACCTCAGCATCCCGCTTAGCGCGACGGCTTGTTTTCCCTAGGCCTGACTGCTGCCCATGGTTTGCTCCGAGCAGCGTAGGAATTAACGGTAGATCTTTCGATTGTCGTCTCAGCGCCACTGCGACAGTAGCTGCTTTTTGGCCGGGTGACGTTTCGCCTGATTGTCTGCTTGGCGCCGCGTCGACCCGATCAGCCAGTAGAGCGCCGCCAAGCTGCCGCCTGCGACCGCGATCACGCCAGCAATAAACAGGAACACGCTCATATCGAACCAACGAAACGCCGCAGACCACGTTCCGGACGCGGACGGTGACAAAATGCATACCCAATTCAGCTACGAGTCATCGCAACCGGACCCAAGAGGTGCAGCACCGGTAAGGATCCAGAGGCGCTTTCCGGTCGATCAACCGCGAGATTCGGCTTCCAAGCGTTGTTCGAGCTGAGTGATCAGCTGCGCCAGAGGCTCGGACAGCGGAATGTCCCGGGCGTGGCCGTAATATGCGCGCAGCCGCTCACCCAAAACCTCGCGAATGTTGCGTTGTGCCGCTCTATCGAGCAAGGGCAGATCGTCCGCCGCCACGGTACGTTCCTCCGCGGAGCCTTTCGCGTTCATCGCGTGGCTCGCTCTCGCTGACTGTTTTCTTTCCTACACGGCTAATGCCTCGGCCGGGCGAAGCGTTCCCAGCGCAACCGCAATGCAAGGCTGTTTACCGGTAGAAAACGCGCTTCTCGGCTGGATACCCTGAGCCGACGGCGGAAAGGACGTTCTAACTGTGCTTAGCCGATGCCAGGAGAGCCGGAACCGAGCGGCATCGCGGTGCCGCGGCGAACATAGGGCAGAAGCCGCTGCAGCCGCTCGATATATTGCCGGTCGATCTCGTCCTTGCTGACGCCGGAACTCGATGCGTCATGCGCCTCGATGTCGGCGCAAAACTCACTGCAATAGAAGCGACTAGCGCTGCTTTTCCAAGCCGTGTCGGGATCGATCACGGAACGACAATTCGGGCACTTCATGGGTGGCCACCTCCGCGCTCTATAACGCGGCTGGCCGCTTCCGGTTCCCACTTGACCACTCTCGCGCCACCTTATTCCGAGTGCCTCAACTCTTGCAGCACCATCGCGCGTAGCCTGTCGGCACCCTCGACGCCGCGCTGCGCCAGCTCGATGATTTTTTCCGCCACAAGCCGCGTTGCCGCATCGTCGATCATGCGCAGCTGCAGCGCCTCACAGACTGCTTCCAAGGCCTTCGACATATCGCTGATCTTTTCTGGATCGAACGGTCTGCCGGCGAGAAATGGTCTGATCGGCACTCGGTTTCACCCTTGCTTGCGCGGCAGCGAACCGCGACGGCACCTGCCTGCGCGCCAACAGTAACGCTGCGACTATCCGCTGAAATCCTACCCACTAGGGAAACGCCCGGCACACCCCCCGGTTCCAAAATGGAGCTCTCTCTGGGGAGAAGGAACACACAAATGAAGGGAAAATTGATCTAGCATGAGATCATTGCCCGTCATCGCTTTCTCTGCCGCCGTGTTTCTTGTTCCTGCCGTTGCTAGTGCCGCGCATAGGCACAGTTCTCATGCGTCGCAGCACGCGCCGGCGTTGACGGCCGATTCTGTCAATAATGCGGCCCCGCAGGCCACCCGCAGCGATCCGGCGCTGATCGCGAAGGCCGAGGTACTGCTCGATCGCGACGCCTTCTCGCCCGGCGAAATCGACGGCCGCGACGGCGACAATTTCCACAAGGCGCTCGCCGCTTTTCAGCAGGCCAATAATTTGGCCGCGTCCGGAAAAATCGACGCCGACACCTGGAACGCGCTGGTCGAAGGCAACACGGCTCCGCCGCTGACCTCGTACACGATAGCGCAAGACGATGTGGCCGGTCCGTTCGACAAGAGCATCCCGACGAAGCTGGAGCAGATAGCCGAGCTCCCGGGCCTTTCCTACAAAAGCCCGCAGGAGGAACTGGCCGAGAAATTCCACATGAACGAGGGCCTGCTGCGCCGGCTCAACCCAGGCGCCCATTTCGACCGCGCCGGCGAACAGATCGTCGTGGCCAATGTCGAACCGATGGCGCTGCGGCAGGGCCGCAATTCCCTCGAAGCGGTGCCGCCGAAAAAGCAGCGTCGCGAGGGCGCCAGCGTGGCCACGATCGTGGTGGGCAAGGCGGCGCGCAACGTCCGCGCCTATGACAAGGACGGCAAACTGATCGCTTTCTATCCCGCCACGATCGGCAGCACCGAGAAGCCGGCGCCGTCGGGCACATTCGAAGTGCGGCGCGTCGCGTTCAATCCGGACTATCACTACGATCCGAAATTCGCCTGGAAGGGCGTCAAGGCCAAGGAGCCGTTCACCGTCAAGCCCGGGCCGAACAATCCGGTCGGCCTGGTGTGGATCGATCTGTCGGCACCGTCTTACGGAATTCACGGCACGCCTGAGCCGGACAAGATCGGCAAGACCGAATCGCACGGCTGCATCCGCCTGACCAATTGGGATGCCCTCGACCTCGCCGGCATGGTGCACAAGGGCACCGTGGTCAGATTCGAGGATAAGGATTCGCAAACCGCGCCACTCGCTGCCGAGTAGCCGCTAACCGGCGGCCCGCTTGGCGAGCCGAGTGCGCTGGAAGTCAAGGCCGCCTTTCCGTCCGATAGATTGCACGATAGCTTACGGCCGCTGCGCGTCGAATAGATCGGCATGCGCGCAGTGTGCCGGCTGATGACTGCTGCGAAGCCCCGGCGATGAAACAAAGGAAGGCAGCACATGACAACGCGTAGAGCGGTGGCGTTTGGGTTGGCGGCGGCAGCGCTTATGGGCGCGGCGGTTACAAAAGCTGCGGCGCAAGGCTGGCCGGCGCGCCCGGTCAAGCTCATCGTCGGCTTCGCGCCCGGCGGGCCGACCGACCTGGTGGCGCGTCTGCTCGCGCAGAAGCTTGCCGAAGCGACCGGCAAGAATTTTTTTGTCGAAAACGTCGCCGGCGCCGGCGGCAATGTCGGCACCATGCGCGCGGCGCACGCCGCGGCGGACGGCTACACGCTACTGGTGACCGGCGGCAACATCACCAACAACCAATATCTGTTCGCTAAGCCGGGTTATGACCCGCTCAAGGATTTCGACGCGGTCACGCTGGCCGCTGCAACGCCTATCGTGCTCGCGGTCCATCCGTCCGTGCCTGCGAACACCGTCAAGGAGCTGGTCGCCTGGATCCGCGCCAATCCGGGCAAGGAGAGCTATGCCTCACCGGGCACCGGCACGCCGCCGCAGCTGGTCGGCGCGCTGTTTCAGCATGCGTTGAAGCTCGATCTGGTGCACGTGCCGTTCGACGGCGGCGGCACCGCGGTTCAAGCCACCGTCGGCGGCCACACGCCGATCTCGTTCGGCGCCATGGCGCCCGCGGTGCCGTTGATCAAGGCCGGCCAAATCCGCGCCCTGGCGGTGACGGGCAAAGAGCGCTCGCCCGCCTTGCCCGACGTGCCGACCATGGCGGAAGCCGGTTTCCCCGAAGTCGAGGGCGCCACCTGGACCGCGATCGTCGCGCCCGCGGGCACGCCCAAGGACATTATCAGCAAGCTTCACGACCTGACCGTCCAAGGTCTGGCGCAAAGCGACGTAAGGGCCAAGCTGGCCGCCATGGCCTATGTGCCGATCGGCTCGTCGCCGCAGGAGTGTACCGATTTCTTCAAGGCCGAATTGGCCAAGTGGGGCCCGGTGATCGAGCAGGCGGGGCTGAAGGCGGAATAAATCATGCCGTTCTTCATCTGCACGGCCTGCGGCACGCAATTTGCCGAGAGCCCGCAAGCGCCGGCGCATTGCGTCATTTGCGAGGAAGAGCGGCAATACGTGCCGCCGCGTGGCCAAACCTGGATCACCCTGCAAGCATTGCGGGCGAGCCACACCAATACGTTTCGCGAATATGAGAAAGACATCATCGGCATCGGTTCGACGCCCGCATTCGGCATCGGCCAGCGCGCCCTCCTCGTCCGCACCTCGGGCGGCAACATCCTTTGGGATTGCATCGCTCCGCTTGACGACGCGACCGTGACGATCATCAAGGGACTCGGCGGCATCGCCGCGATCGCGATCTCGCACCCGCATTTCTACACCACCATGGTGGAATGGGCGCATGCGTTCGGCGCGCGCATTCACCTGCACGCCGCCGACCGGCAATGGATCATGCGGAGCGATGCCGCCATCGCACTTTGGGACGGCGACAGCAAAGCGCTGGGGCCCGGCGTGACGCTGATACGCTGCGGCGGCCATTTCGAGGGCGGCACGGTGCTGCACTGGGTCGATGGCGCCAACGGCCGCGGCGTCATCTGCGCCGGCGACATTTTGACGGTGGCCACCGATCGCAAGTGGCTGTCGTTCATGCGCAGCTATCCGAATTTCATTCCGCTGTCGGCGCGCACGGTCGAGCACATCGGGGCGGCTTTGCAGCCGTTCGCATTCGAGACGATCTACGGCCACTACTTCGGCCGCATCATCGCCAAAGACGGCAAGGCGGTGTTGGAAAGATCGATCGCGCGCTACGTGGCGGCGATCGAGGGCACGCGCGGTTATGAGTGAATCAATCGGTCGATTAGGGTTACGTCAGCATAATGCCATCAGGTGAAGTGCGAATCGCGGGCCGGGCGCAACTCCGGCTGGCCACTTTTTCGCTACCTACGCACCGTGAGGTAGTGGCCGCTGCGTTACGGATGTCCGCTTTGGGTACCCTCAGTTAAAAGCCCCCGGCTCCCGTGCGTGCCATGCTGCGTGTCTGCCTTCCACGCCGCCGCGATCGCGAATCAAAGTAAGCGAGAATGAGATTTACACAACAGTTCGCAAAGAGCCAGCCGACGGCAGCACGCTCGCGTGGCGCCGATTACCGTTGCGCCGCAGCAATCGGGGCTTTGACGAGAGCGGCGATCGGCAATCGTCCGAGAAGCACGCGCGCTTCGATGGATGAGCCAACGGCGATCGCCCGTTCCGGAAGCAAAAGATTCGAAAAATTTCCCTGAAGCTCATTCGGCATCAACACGCGAGTATCGCTGCACTGCAATAAGGGCAGGTCTTCGCCTTGTAGCTGCTGCATGCTGCAGCGCAAAAATGCCGCCACAATCGCTGAATCGCTCGCCACTCGTGCAAAAGCCACGAAATCGTCCGCATGAGGACCAGACACCGCCAGCGGTACGTATTGACCGGCGGCGAACAGGCGCGGCACTTCTTTTCGCAATGCAAGAAGACGCGCAATGACGAATTGTTTGAGGTGGCCGGTTTTCCAGTCCGCCGCGAGTCGGTGCAAAGGAGCCGCCGCCCGCAACGATTTTTGCCGAGCTGCAAAATCGACGGGCGAGCGATTGTCGGGGTCGACTAGGCTGAAATCCCAATATTCGCGGCCTTGATAAATGTCCGGGACGCCCGGCGCCGTAAGCTTGACCAGCAGCTGCGCCAATGCCTTGGCCGCGCCCGCCGCCGCGATCCGCTGCGCGAAGCCGGCAATGTCAGCCAATAATGCCGACGTGCCCGTGAACAGCCACGCCAGGAAATCGGCGGCCGCGCGTTCGTAGGATTCATTGGGCGCCGACCAGTCGGTTTGCAACTTTGCCTCGCGCAACGCCTTGCGCTGCCAAGCCCCGACTCGCTCGGCAAAAACGACAAGCCCGGATCGATCGGCGATGCCGAGGTCGGGCGGCCAGGCGCCGACCAGCGTTTGGAATAGGATCGCGAGATCGCCGGCCGTCGGCATAAGGCTGCCGGCATCATTCCTACAATGCGACGCGCTCGAGGCGATCCACCGCTCGACGGCCGCCGCCCATTCGCGTGGAATTTCACTCAATACGGCGAGCCGCGCCCTCACATCCTCGCCGCGCTTGTGGTCGTGTGTTGCGGTCGCGAGCATCGCGTGCGGGACCCGGGCCGCGCGTTCGCGCATGCGGGCGTGGAAGTCGGCGCTCGAGAGCGCAAAGATGCGCGGATCGAAGCCGACGTCATTGCGCGACAACAACCGTCCGTAGCGATAGAACGCGGTGTCCTCCACCGCCTTGGCACACAGCGGCGCGCTCAATTGCTGAAAGCGGGCAAGCGCAATGTTCTGTAGCCGATCAAGCGACGGATGAAGACGCTTGCCGGAAAGCCAGCCGCCGAGCGTTTCCAGAACCTCTCGGTCGCCGGCAACGCAGGTCGCTTCGGCGCGTGCAACGGCCTGCTCGAGAAATGTCTTATCGGCCGTCGAGGCGTGGCCGGCGCGCGCATAAATGCGGTAGACGCGAAACGCGACCAGGATCTCGGTCAGGCAGCGGCGGATTGCGGCGCGCGAATAGTCGCGGGTCGCCAGATCGCTTTGCGCGATCGCATGGAGCGTTTCGACCAAAGCCTCGCGCTGTCCGGCAAAGCTTCGCTTGAGTATCTGCCGCCGTGCCAGTTGTTCTTCGGCTTCGAAAGCGCCTGGTCGGCCGCTCACTCGCTGCCATAAATCGCGCAGCGGGGCCTCACCTCCGGCGTCGTGCAGCACCGCGCTCACCCCATCCATGAAGTCGTAACCCGTGGTGCCGTCGGTGAGCCACTCGGCCCGCAGGCTTTCGCCATGCGCCAGGATTTTCTCGACAATGATGTAAGCAGGGCCGCCAGGCGCATCGGCCGGCCGCTCGCTTTCGAGAGCGCTCAACCGCTCGCGCAGCGCGCGGCAATATTTTTCCGGCTCGGCCAGGCCATCGATATGGTCGACGCGCACGCCGTCGATCAAGCCTTCGCGATAGAGCCTGAACACCAGCACGTGCACCGCCTCGAACACCTCGTCGTCTTCGACACGTAGCGCGGCAAGCTCGTTGATGTCGAAGAACCGCCGCCAGTTGACCTCATCGTTGGCGGCGCGCCACCAAGCCAGCCGATAATGTTGCCGTTCCAGCAGCGCATGCAGCCGCTCGCGGCCATGCGGTGACGTCGCTTCGAAGTCACGCAGCGAAGCGTCGCCCAAAACCTCACCATCGGCGACCGGAAACACGTGATCGAAGTAGCGCACGACGACACGCGATGGTTCCGCGTCACGAGCGAGCGTGATCTCTCCGGCAGCGAGCGCTTCGCCATAGGGCCGTCCGAGCACCGGCAGCAAAACCTTGCCGGCGAGGTTGCGGTCCGGCGGCTTCCAATCGATGTCGAAATACCGCGCATAGCGGCTGCCTTGCCCGCGCGCCAGAACGTCCATCCACCAGGCGTTCTCGCTGCCGATCGCCATGTGGTTCGGCACGATGTCGATAATGAGCCCGAGATCGTGTCGGCGCAGTTCGCGAACGAAAGCGCAAAACGCATCCTCGCCGCCGAGCTCGGGATTGATTCGCGCCGGATCGACCGCGTCGTAGCCATGCATCGAGCCGCGCCGCGCCGTCGTGATCGGCGAGGCGTAAATATGGCTGATGCCGAGCGCGGCGAAATACGATGCGAACGCGCCAGCGTCCGCAAAAGTAAAGCCGCGGTGCAGCTGCAGCCGCAACGTGGCGCGCGGCGGGCTCACGGGGTGCCTCGCGCGGCAAGCGAACCGACCCGTTGCCGCGCGGCGGGATCGTCGAGCAGCGTCGCGGCATCGCCCGGATAGCGGCGGCGCCAGTTCGGATGCTCATCGATCGTGCCGGGAAGATTGGGCTGCTCGGTCCTGGCAAGCGCGTCTTCCAGCGGCAGGAGCGCAAGACGCGATGCCGTCGCGGCGACGAATTTCACCGCCGCATCGGCGGCGCGCGCGCTGCTTTCCCGGGCGGGCATCTCGCCATCGCCCGCTCCGGCCGCCACAAACGCGCGCCACAGCGCCTTGCGCTGTTTGCTGCGTGCGGTTTGTGCTTCCGGCATGTCGGTCACCACGCCGCAGCGTGCCCACTCCTCAAGATCGCTACCGCGCCACCATCCGGCGACGGTCGGCAGATCATGCGTCGATGTCATGGCGACGGCTTCGGGCGGCCAATCGCCAGGTTTCTTGAATGCCTTGCCGGCGCGCTCGAACCACAGCACGCTCATGCCGTAAATGCCGGCGCGCCGCAGCCGGCCGCGAAACCCCGCCGGCACCGTGCCGAGATCCTCGCCGATGACGATGGCGCGGTGCCGATGCGATTCCAGCGCGGTGAGCCGAAACAGATCGTCGAGCGGATAGGCGAGATAAGCGCCGTCGCCCGATGCCGCGCCGGTCGGGATCACCCAAAGCCGCATGAACCCCATGGCGTGATCGATCCGCAGTCCGCCGGCATGGCGCATGCAGGCGCGAAGCGTGGCGATAAAGGGAGCAAAGCCGGCATCGCGCAACGCGTGCGGCGAGAAAGTCGTCAGCCCCCAGTCTTGTCCGTTGCGATTGAACAGATCGGGCGGCGCACCGATCTGCAGATCGCCAAGGAGGGTATCGTTACTGGCCCACGCATAACTGCCGCCGGGGTTCATTCCGACCGCAAGATCGGCGATGAGGCCGATCTGCATTCCGGCGGCCTTGGTTTGCTGCTGCGCCTTTGCCAACGAGCGGTCCGCGATCCATTGCAGAAAAATGTGGAACAGAACCTCGCGCTTATTGTCGTTGCGGAAGCGCTGCACCGCCGCTCCATGCGGACCGCGCCATTGCGCGGGCCAATTTCGCCAATTCCAGCCGTGCGGCCCGGCTTGCAGATGGGCGCGATGCAACGCTTCGAACAAGGCATGCTGCTCGAGCGCCGCACCGGCGCCGGCGCGAAATGCGGCGAAGTCGACGATGAGATTGCCGCCACCGGCGCCGCCGAGATCGTGCGCGACAAAATCATCGAACAGGCAGCGCAACAGGGCAAGCTTATTCGCGGCCGCCTGGGGCCAATCGATCAGCGCCGCCGATTCAAGCGCGCGCGCCGCGCCGTCCAAGCCGGCCGCGATTCTGACCCGCTCGACGCGTTCGTTGCCGAAAACGGCCGAAGGGTCGGCGAGCAGCGGATTATAAAACAGACGGTTTGACGGCGAGTATGGACTGAAGTGGCTGTGATCCGCGGCGAATAAAGCATGCGCCGGGCTCAAGCTGAGCGCGGCAACGCCGAGCACGCCGGCGCGCCGCGCCAGCGCGCCGACGCCGGCCATGTCGCCGATGCCGCAATCGCCGCCGCGGCGCAACCCGTAGGTCTGCACGGCAAGACCGGCCAAACGCTCGCCGGGCGCGACGTCGTCGATGGTCATGCAGCGGGGCGGCGCGACCGCCAACGTCAGCCTTGTCTGCCCAATTTCGAGCGTGTGATACCCCGTTGTTTGAATCGCCGGCACAGCAATGCCGCGCGCGGTGCGGCGCACCGTGAGGTCGGCAACGCTGCCGTCTTCGCGGGTGAGGCGCGCCCGGGAGCGTTCGCCGCCGGCGCCGATCGGCAGCTGGATCGATCGGCCCGCGCTCGCCGTGATCAGCTGCGGCGTTGGTGCATGTTCCAGCAGGTCCTGGCTGTGCGCCAGATCGGCGTCACTGTCGCAAGGCAGCCGCAATGCCGCGAGGATGCGGCGGATCGACTCCAGCGATACGGTACGCCGCTTGTTGGTGTAATCGGTCCACTGCACCGCGATCCCGGCGCGGGCTGCAAGATCGCGAACGGCCGCGTCATCCATCACGAAGCCAACAGCGCGACAGTGGAATAAGGCTCGAGCCGTCCGGTCTGGGCGGCAGCGGCGGCGCTTTCAGGATGGCTGAACAGCAGCCGATGCGGCTGCGGCGGAATGGCCGCGGCTTCGCCGGCCAAGTTGCTGGCGAGCACGAGAATTGCGCCATCGCCCAGCCGCCAACGCGCGAGCACGGCGGCAGGGCCCACGGCTTGCGCATCGAGCGCGCGGGCGCCGTCAAGACGCGGAACGATCTCATTGCGCCGCAAGGTCAGCAAACGCCGGTAAAGGCTTTCGCGTTTTTCGGCATCGGCTGAATGCGGCTCGGACCGCGACCGTTCGAACGTCTCCGGCGCATTGGGATCGGGAATGCGCTTGAGCTGCTGCGGATCGGAAAACTGGGCAAAACGCGCGAACTCGCGGCGCCTGCCCTCGCGCACGGCCTTGGCCAGATCCGGATTGTGATCGGTGAAAAACAGGAACGGCGAAGAACTGGCCTGATCCTCGCCCATGAAGACCAGTGGGATTTGCGGACACAACAATTGCAGAGCGATGGCCGCCTCGAGCGCCTGGGCGCGCGCCAGCGCGGTGAGCCGCTCGCCGAAGGCGCGATTACCGACCTGGTCGTGATTTTGCAGGAACAACACAAAGGCCGTCGGGGGCAGCGCCGCGCTCGGTGTGCCGCGCTTGACGCCGTCGCGGTACGCCGACGGCTCGCCCTGATAGATGAATCCTTCCTTCAGGCAGCGCGCGAGCCGCGCCGCCGGCGCGTCGGCGTAATCGGCGTAATAACCTTCGTGCTCGCCGGTGAGCAGCATATGCAGCACGTGATGGCCGTCGTCGTTCCATTGCGCGTCGAAATCGCCGGTCAAATGGCGCGCGGTGTTGTTATCGTTCTCGAGTACGAGATGCACGTGGCGCCCAGGTTCCATGGTGCGACGCACCTCGGCCGCCATCTCGTCGAGCCAAGTCGGATCGCAGATGGCATGCACGGCGTCGAACCGCAGCCCGTCGAAGCGGTACTCGATCAGCCAGTACAATGCGTTTTCGACGAAGAAGCGTCTCACCTCTTTGCGGCGAAAGTCGAGCGCTGGGCCCCACGGCGTCGTCAGATCGTCGCGAAACATTTGCGGCGCATAGAGATGCAGATAATTCCCGTCGGGTCCGAAGTGGTTATAAACGACGTCCAAGAAGATCATGAGCCGGTGTTGGTGCGCGGCATCGATCAAGGCTTTGAGCTCGTCGGGCGAGCCGTAGCTCGATTCCGGCGCGTACGGCAGAACGCCGTCATAGCCCCAGTTGCGCGCGCCCGGAAATTCCGCGATCGGCATGAGCTCAACCGCGGTGAATCCGATGTCGGCGAGCCGCGGCAGTTCACGCGCAACGCCGTTAAAGCCGCCGAGCAGCCCGGCATGCAGCTCGTAAATGACGGCTTCGCGCCACGGCCGGCCGCGCCAGTCGGTTTGGCGCCAGCGATATGACGCCGGGTCGACGACCACGCTGTCACCATGGACGTCGCCGGCCTGCGCGCGGGTCGCGGGGTCGGGGACCTTCGTGCCGTCTTCGAGAATGTAACGATATCGCGTGCCGGCATCGCAATCCGCCTCGATTTCGAACCAGCCGCCGTCATGGCGCGCCATCGGCAGCGGCGCGCGGCCGGCGATCGCCAGCGCGAGGCGGCGCTGGGCCGGCGCCCAAATGCGGAATTGCGTGCGGCCGGGTTCGATCACATTGGCCCCGAAGGGCAGATGCCAGTTCGGAGCGTTCATTGGGCCGCGGCCGGCAGGTTGCTGTAGGTCAGCACGGCGCTGCGTGCCTGCACCACGACTTTCGGCTCTTTCAAATCGAGCACATCCGCCTCCGGACGTGCCGTGTCGATCAGGATGCTGGCGGGCAGCGCCGGTTCCGGCAGCACAAACGTCTGATCGTCGCCGGTTGGATTGAGCATGAAGTTCAGAATGGAAACGCTGCCGTCGGCGTTGCGCGTGGCGCGGCGCAGGCACAACAGCCGCTGCTCCGGGTCGGTCCAGGACGCCTCCTGGACCCGCGCGCCGTCGGCGTTGAACCAGGCAATGTCGAACACGCCCGGCGCCGGCTCGCGGTGACCGTGAAGAAAATGGCGCGAGCGCAGCGCACTGTGTTCCTGACGCACCGCTATCAGCTTGGCGACGAATTTGATCAGCTGCCGCCCTTCCGGCGTTTGCGCCATACTCCAGTCCATCCACGAAATCTCATTGTCCTGGCAATACGCGTTGTTGTTGCCGCCCTGGCTGCGTCCGAACTCGTCGCCGGCCAGCAGCATCGGCGTGCCGTGGGCAAACATCACGCTGGCCAACATGGCGCGGCGAACGCGTGCGCGGGTCGCCAGGATCGCTTGGTCGTCGGTCGGCCCTTCGGCACCCCAATTGGCCGAATAATTCTCCGCCTGGCCGTCGTGATTGCTTTCGCCGTTCGCCTCATTGTGACGCTGCGTGAAGCTCGCGATGTCGGCAAGGGTGAAGCCGTCGTGCGACGCCACGTAATTGATCGAGGCCCAGGGCCGGCGCGCGTGCCGGTCGAACAGATCGCCCGAGCCGGCCAGCCGCGCGGCAAATTCGGGGCGCTGGCCGGCGTCACCGCGCCAAAAGCGCCGCGTGCAATCGCGAAACCGGTCGTTCCATTCGGCAAAGCCCGGCGGATGGCGGCCGAGCTGATAACCGCCGGGACCGACGTCCCACGGTTCCGAGATGAGCTTGACCCGCGTGAGCACCGGATCCTGGCGCAGCGCGTCGAAGAACCCGGATCCGGGGTCGAAACCGCCCGCTTCGCGGCCAAGGGTGACGCCGAGATCGAAGCGGAAGCCGTCGACGTGAAACGACGTGACCCAGTAGCGCAGCGAATCCATCACCATCTGCAGCACCCGCGGATGCGACAGATTGAGCGTGTTACCGGTCCCGGTGTCGTTGATGCAGTGCCGCCGGTTGTCGGGCACCAGCCGATAGTAGCTGGCATTATCGAGGCCGCGGAACGACAGCGTCGGTCCCATCTCGCTGCCCTCGGCGGTGTGATTGTAGACGACGTCGAGAATGACCTCGATGCCGGCGGCATGCAGCCGCCGCACCGCGACCCGCATCTCGTTGCGCGATCCATCGGACAAATAAGCCGGCTGGATCACGAAGAAACCGAACGAGTTGTAGCCCCAATAATTTTTCAGGCCGCGTTCGATCAGCTGGCGGTCGTGCACGAAGGCATGGATCGGCATCAGCTCGACCGCGGTGACGCCGAGCGACCGCAGATGTTTGATGACGTCGGGATCGGCCAGCGCCGCGAATGTGCCGCGTTCGTTGGCGCGGATTTCATGCCGCCGCATCGTCATGCCGCGCAGATGTGTCTCGTAGATGATGGTCTTCGACCATTGCGTATTCGGCGGCCGATCGTCGCCCCAATCGAACACGTCGTCGGTCACGACCGCCTTGGGCATGCTGGGAGCGCTGTCGCGCCGGTCGAACGACAGGTCGCCGCGCGGTGAATTGACCCGGTAGCCGAACAGCGCATCGGTCCAGCGCAGCGTGCCGGAAAGCCGCCGCGCGTAAGGGTCGAGCAGAAGCTTGTACGGATTGAAGCGATGACCGTCTTGCGGCTGGTACGGGCCGTGCGCGCGATAGCCGTAAATCTGCCCGGTACGGGCGTTCGGCAGATAGCCGTGCCACACTTCGTCGGTGCACTCCGGCAGATCGAGGCGGGCGATTTCACGGCGGCCGCTGGGATCGAACAGGCAGAGCTCGACGCGCTCGGCATGCGCGGAAAACACCGCGAAGTTGGTGCCGAGGCCGTCCCAGGTGGCGCCGAGCGGATAAGGGCTGCCGGCGTTGAGCCGGTTCGGATGGGCAGCCATCGATCAGCCGTCGTGCCGCAGATAAACGGTGGCCAGCGGCGGCAGCACAAGCTCGACCGAGTGCGGCTGACCGTGCGCTTCGATCGCCGCCGCCTCGACGCGGCCGGCATTGCCGACGTTGGAGCCGCCGTAATGCGCCGAATCGCTGTTGAAGATTTCGCGCCAGCCGCCGCCGAGCGGCACGCCGATGCGATAACCGTGCCGCGGCACCGGCGTCATGTTGCAGGCGACCAGCACCGGCGGCGCATTCGCAGCGTAGCGCACGAATGAGAATACCGAATTGGCGCGGTCATCGCCCACCGTCCATTGAAAACCGGACCAGTCGCAATCGCGCTGATGCAATGCCGGATGCGCGGCGTACAGCGTGTTCAGATCGCGGACGACGCGCTGCACGCCGGCATGCGCGGCATCGTCGAGCGAGGGCCAATCGAGATCGCGGTCGTGATTCCACTCCCGCTCCTGGGCAAACTCGCCGCCCATGAACAGAAGTTTCTTGCCGGGATGGCCCCACATGAAGCCGAAATAGGCGCGCAGATTGGCGAAGCGCTGCCAGCGGTCGCCCGGCATTTTGCCGATCAGCGAGCCTTTGCCGTACACCACCTCGTCATGCGACAGCGGCAGAATGAAATTCTCCGTAAAGGCATAGAGCAGCCCGAAGGTCATATCGTGGTGATGATATTGCCGATGAATCGGATCTTTGTTCATGTAGCGCAAGGTGTCGTGCATCCAGCCCATGTTCCATTTGTAGGAAAAACCGAGGCCGCCAGCGGAAATCGGCCGGCTGACGCCCGGCCACGCGGTCGACTCTTCCGCAACGGTGATCGCGCCGGGACAGCGCTCGCCGATCACCGCGTTGAGATGGCGTAAAAATCCGATCGCTTCGAGATTCTCGCGGCCGCCATGGATGTTGGGCACCCATTCGCCTTCGCTGCGGCTATAGTCGCGGTACAGCATCGAGGCCACGGCGTCGACGCGCAGCCCATCGATGTGAAAGTGTTCGAGCCAGTACAGCGCACTGGCGATCAGAAAACCCTGCACCTCGCGGCGGCCGAAATTGTAGATGTAGGTATTCCAGTCACGATGAAAGCCTTCGCGCGGATCGAGGTGCTCGTAGAGCGCGGTGCCGTCGAAGCGCGCCAGACCGTGCGGATCGTTGGGAAAATGCGCCGGCACCCAGTCGAGAATGATGCCGATGCCGGCAGCATGCAGCGCATCGACGAAGCGGCGAAGCCCCACGGGCGGGCCGAAACGCGCGGTCGGCGCGAACAGGCCGAGCGGCTGGTAGCCCCACGAGCCGCCGAACGGATGTTCGGTGATGGGAAGCAGCTCGACATGGGTGAACTTCATGTCGACGAGGTACGGCACCAGGCGTTCGGCAGCGAAGTCCCAGAGCGGGCGCCCATCGCGTTCCGCCGGCTTCAGCCATGAACCGAGGTGGACCTCATAAATACTGATCGGCGCTTCAGGCGACTGCAGCCGGCCGCGTTCGGCCATCCAGGCGTCGTCACGCCAGCGATGATGCTCGGGCTGCGGCACGACCGATGCGGTGCTCGGCGGCGCTTCGGTCTGGCGCGCCAGCGGATCGGCTTTCCACGGCAGCGCAACGCCGCCAGGCCCGACGATGTCGTACTTATATTTGGAGCCGGGAGCGACGCGCGGAATGAAGATTTCCCATACGCCTCCCCCATAGCGCACGCGCATGGCATGGCGGCGGCGATCCCATGAATTGAAATCGCCGACCACGGCGACCCGCGATGCATTCGGCGCCCACACGGCGAACCGCACGCCGGTGACGTCGTCGATGGTGAGATATTGCGCGCCGAAGGCCTGCGCGAGTTCGAAGTGCCGGCCCTCGTTGAACAGGTGCAGATCGACGTCGCCGAGCAAGAGCCCGAAGGAATAAGGGTCCTCGGTTTCCTGCACCGCACCGGGCCAGGAGATGCGCAAGCGATACGGTGCGCGCTCGGCGATCACGTTTTCGAAAAGTCCAGGCTCGCTACCGGGCTGCAGTTCGGCGAGTACGGCGCCGTCGGACCGCCGCAACACCTCGACCTTGTCGGCACCGGGAAGGAAAGCGCGAATGATCCGGCCTGCCTCGCCGTCGTGCGGCCCGAGCACGGCAAACGGATTGCCATGATCGCCCCGCGCCAGCGCCGCAGCGTCCGCCGGGTCGAGCTGCCATGAATGTCTGACGTGGAGGTCAGCCATGCCGCGCTCCGGAATGGCCGTTGAGAAGCCGCGTCGCGAGCGTCGCCAGCCCGGCAAGCGGCACGCCGATCCAGCTCGGCCGATTGGCTGCTTCGTAGGCGATTTCGTAGGCCGCCTTCTCGACCAAAAACAGGTCGAGCAGCGCGCGATCGGCCCCGCTGTCGGTGCCGCCGCGCGCCGTCCAGTATTGCTTGAGGAACGCCTGCGTGGCGCGCCGGCGAAACCCGGCGATCAGCGTATCACGCTGCGTTTCGTCGCTGGGTGCGCTCGCCACGCCCTTGCCTTCGCGCAACGCCGCACCGGCGTAATCGATCGAGCGCAAGAGGCCGGCGACGTCGCGCAACGGGCTGGTCTTGGCGCGGCGCTCTTCGATCGAGACCGCCGGCTCGCCTTCGAAATCGATGATGTAGGCATCGCCGCTGGCGACCAGCACTTGGCCGAGATGGAAGTCGCCGTGGATGCGCGTCATCAAGGTGCCGACGCCGGACTTGGCCAGGGTCTTGACCGCAGCGGTCAGTTTTGCGCGTGCTTGCATGAGATTTTTTGCTCGCTCGGCGTCGGCGGCGTTGGCCCAGTCGCGGGTGTGCTCGACGGCGGCAAACGCCTTGTCGAGCCGTTGCTCGGTCTTGCGCACCCAAATCGCGATGTCCTGCTGATCGGCATGTTTGGGCGCGAACGCCGCGTCCGCTGTCTGCCGCGCCAATACCGCGTGCATCTCACCGAGACGGCAGCCGATGACCGCCGCAAGCGCCTCGCAGTCGGTCAGCACGTCGAGTTCCGAATCGGCGGCGAGACTGTCCAGCGCGCGCGTCAGATGATCGAGAATCCACGACCAGGCATCGCCTTGGTTACGGATGAAGCCCAGCGCCACCGCAAGCGTGTGCGGCGCGCCATGGTTGGGCATTTGTACGATCTCACCCAACAGCGCCGGCGCATGGGCGAATCCCGCTGCGGTCAAATAGCGGCTCATTTCGGCTTCGGGATGTTGACCGCTGGAGACGCGGCGGAAGATTTTCAGGATCGCGGTGTCGCCGATGGTGAGCGAGCTGTTGGATTGCTCGGCGGTGAGCCAATTGACCTCCGCTTCGGCGGTCTTGCGCAGCAGCTCGCGGCCGGATTCGGTCGGCCGGAACTGCAGCACGCCCTGGGGATTCTTGAAGTCGCGGCTGACGGCCAGCGCGTTCGCCACTGCATGGGCAAATTCCGGCAGCGCAAACGCGTCGGTCAAAAAACCCAGTCTGCGGCCGCGCCGCACACGCGCCAAGGCGAGTCGATTCGGCAGCGCGGCCGACGCCTCATCTTCCCAAGACACTCCGAGCGGCAACAGCCAGTGGCTGGCCGACCCATTGGCCTTGACCTCGAGCTCCGCCAGCAGAATCTCGCGCCCGTTTTCGCCGATATCAGTCACATCGGCGACGCACGCCCTCTTGATGGTCTGATCCTTCAGACCGAACCACCGGCGCTTGGCGAGATAATGCGGCAGCGCGTCGTGCTCGATCAGATCGCGCCCCGACGTGGTCAGCGCCTTGGCCAGGCTGTCGCGCATTACGATGGTCACGAACTCAGGCAACGGCTCCGGCGCGGGCGTATGCCAGGGCGGCCATTCGCTCTCCACCGCCAGCGCAAACCAATAAAATCCGTAGGGTGGCAGCGTGAGCAGATAAGTGAGCTCGCCGATCGGGGGAAACGACGTTCCGGCGTTCAGCTCGACCGGCACCCGGCCGGCGAACTGCGAGAGGTCGAGCTCCACGGCCTGCGGACTGTGCGCGACGTTGGCAACGCACAACAGTGTGTCGCCCTCATATTCGCGCAGATACGCGAGGATCTTGCGGTTTTTCGGATAGAGCAGCGTCACGCTGCCCCGGCCGAAGGCAGGATGGCGGCTGCGCACCGCCAGCATGCGCTTGGTCCAGTTGAGAATGGAGTGCGGATCGCGCACCTGCGCTTCGACATTGACCGCGCCGTAGCCGTACAGCGGGTCCATGATCGGCGGCAGGATCAGCGCCCCCGGATCGGCGCGCGAGAAACCGCCGTTGCGGTCCGGCGACCATTGCATCGGCGTGCGCACGCCGTTGCGGTCGCCGAGATGGATGTTGTCGCCCATGCCGATCTCATCGCCGTAATAGATTACCGGCGTGCCGGGCATCGACAGCAGGAGGCTCTTCATCAGTTCGATGCGCCGCCGGTCGCGCTCCAGGAGCGGCGCGAGGCGGCGGCGAATGCCGAGATTGAGGCGCGCGCGGCGGTCTGACGCGTAAGTCTGCCACAGATAATCGCGCTCGGTGTCGGTCACCATTTCGAGCGTCAGCTCGTCGTGATTGCGCAGGAACACCGCCCATTGGCAGTCCTCCGGTATCGGCGGCGTCTGCCGCATGATGTCGCTGATGGGAAAGCGGTCCTCGCGCGCGATCGCCATGTACATGCGCGGCATCAGCGGGAAATGAAACGCCATGTGGCATTCGTCGCCGTCGCCGAAATAATCCTTGGTGTCTTCCGGCCACTGGTTGACTTCGGCGAGCAGCATGCGGCCGGGGAACGAAGCGTCGACCTCGGCACGGATGCGTTTGAGGATCGCGTGCGTCTCCGGGAGGTTTTCGTTGTTGGTGCCCTCGCGCTCGACCAGATACGGCACCGCGTCGAGCCGCAGGCCGTCGACACCGAGATCGAGCCAGAACCGCATGACGCCGAGCACCGCCTTGAGCACGCTCGGATTGTCGAAGTTCAGGTCCGGCTGATGCGAATAGAAACGGTGCCAATAATAGGCGCCGGCAAGCGGATCCCAGGTCCAGTTCGAGCGCTCGGTATCGACGAAGATGATGCGGGTGCCGGCATATTTCTGATCGGTATCCGACCAGACATAGTAATTGCGCCACGGCGAACCGGGCTTGGCGCGGCGGGCGCGTTGGAACCAGGGATGCTGATCGGACGTATGGTTGACGACGAGCTCGGTGATGACGCGAATGCCGCGCGCATGGGCCTGCCGGACGAACTGGCGGAAGTCGGCCAAGGTGCCATAGTCCGGGTGCACATCGCGGTATTCGCTGATGTCATAACCATCGTCCAACAGCGGCGACGGATAGAACGGCAGCAGCCACACCGCATTGACGCCGAGCTCGGCGATGTAATCGAGCTTCGAGATCAGGCCCGGGAAATCGCCGATGCCGTCGTTGTTGCCGTCGAAGAACGATTTGACGTGCAGCTGATAAATGATGGCGTCCTTGTACCAGAGCGGATCCGCCGTAACGAGCGCAGCGGTTTTGGTCCGCGTCTCGGTTTTGGTCCGCGTCTCGTGGGTGCGCGCGTCCATGTCAGGCTCCGCCGCCCGGAGTAAGGCGCCAGATGGCGAACGGCAGCTCGGCCGGATCGAGGCGGATGCGCTGCAGCTTGCCGTGCCAGACGAAATCACGGTCCCTCATCAGGTCGCGCACCGCGACCGAGGCATGATCCGGCATGCGCCACTCCCACAGCGGCACCTCGATGGTCGCCTCGTGGGCGTGGAATGGATCGAGATTGACGGCAATCAGGATCATGTCGCTGCGAGCCGCCGGCATTTTGCCGTACAGCAGCACCTGGTCGTGGTGCGCCGGATAGAAACGAACGTTGAGATGGCTTTGCAGCGCCGGGTTGCTCTTGCGGAGCCGGTTGAGCTTGGCGATCTCGGCGGTGATGTTGCCCGGCGCATCGAAGCGGCGCGCGCGGATCTGGTATTTGTCGGAGTCGAGGTATTCCTCGCGGCCGGGCAGCGCCGCGGCCTCGCAGAGCTCGAAGCCGGAGAACATTCCCCAGAGGCCGGACAGCGTTGCCGCAAGCGCGGCACGGACCAGAAAGCCCGGCCGCCCGGAGGTCTGCAGATAGTATGGGTTGATGTCCGGCGTGTTGACGAACAGATGCGGCCGGAAAAATTCCCTTGCTTCGGTGGTGGCGAGCTCGACGAAATAATCGATCAGCTCCTGTTTGCCGTTACGCCATGTGAAATAGGTATAGGACTGGGTGAAGCCGACCTTGCCCAGCCGGTACATCATCTTCGGCCGGGTGAACGCCTCGGACAAAAAGATGACGTCTGGGTGCTGGGCGCGCACCTGCGCGATCAGCCATTCCCAGAACGGCAGCGGTTTGGTGTGCGGATTGTCGACGCGGAAGATGCGAACGCCCTCGCCGTGCCAGAACAGCACGATGTCGCGCAGCGCCTGCCACAGCGCCGGCACCGCGTTCGCTGCATAGAAATCCACGTTGACGATGTCCTGATATTTCTTCGGCGGGTTTTCGGCGTAGCGCACCGTGCCGTCCGGCCGCCACTTGAACCATTCCGGATGCTGTTTCAGCCACGGATGATCGGGCGAGCACTGGATGGCGAAATCGAGCGCGATCTCCATGCCGTGCGCGGCGGCGGCATCGCGCAGGCGCCGGAAATCCGCAAAGGTGCCCAGCGCCGGATGGATGGCATCGTGGCCCCAATCGCCGCCGCCAATTGCGTACGGGCTGCCGACGTCGTCCGCCGTGATCTCGAGCGAATTGTTCTTGCCCTTGCGGTTGGTGAGGCCGATCGGATGAATCGGCGGCAGATACAGAACGTCGAAACCCATGTCTTGAATGTCCGGCAGACGTTGGACCACGTCGTCGAACGTGCCGTGCCGCGCCGGATCGTCGGTGGCCGAGCGCGGAAATAGCTCGTACCAGGCGGCGAACGCCGCCTCGGGCCGGTCGATGTCGAGGGCAAATGCCGGCTCGGCGCGATAAAGAAACTGCCGCTCTTCCGCTTCTCGCATGGCTTCGCGCAGGTCATCGCCCAGCAAAATCGCCGCAGCGGCATCCGCATCGACATTGGCCAAAGCGTCGAGCGCCGACGCGATGATACGGCTTTGCTCGCTTGCCACGCGCGTCTTGGCATCTTCAAGAAGATGTCGGCCTTCCAGAACCTCGACGGCGATATCGCTCTCCGCATCGCGCTTGATCGCGAGGTCGTGGCACAACGTGCCGTAACGGTCCCACCACGCCTCGATGGTGAACAGGTGGCGGCCGATCCGTTCGGGCGCGAATACCGCGCGCCAGCGATCATTCGGCAGCGGCTGCATGCGCAACCGGCGCCATTCCGGTTCATCGGCGGCGCGCCAGAGCAGCTCGGCCGCGAGCACCTCGTGGCCGTCGGCGAACACGTCGGCTTCGACGCTGATCGGCTCGCCGATGATGCGCTTGGCCGCAAAGCGTCCGGCGTCGACGCTCGGCATCACGTTGTCGACGACGATGCGCGAAGACGCCGCAGCCTTGGCGACCGGTGGCGCGCCACGGCGCCATTGCACCGGCGCCGTCGCCCGCACATTGACGAGGCGAACTTCGCCGGCCGCCAGCGGAGCGCAGCCGCCGCAATCCGCCGCGATCGGCTGCTGCAACACCGCCGCCAGGCCCGCTGTGGGCGGCAGTGGATCAAGCGCAATCGGCAGCGGCTGTTCGGCGGCCAGATCGGTGTTGATGAGAATGACTGCCGCCGAACGGGCGTCACGCGCATCTGCGGCGGCGGCGCGCAACAGCGCGGATACCTTACCGGCGTTGCCGGCGAGGATACGCATTTGTCCCCCGATCCCGAGGGTCGCCAGTTCGTCAGTCAGTCCGAGAGCGTCGCGAATTTCGGCTGCGCAGAGCGCCTCGCCATCGCCTGTCGGCAGGTGCTCACCGGGAGGACCGCAGCCGCCGATGCCGAGGCCGAACTCGAGTCCCATCGGGATGAGGAGCCCATGAGAGGTCGCGGCGGCGCGGCGCAAAAGGTGGCGAAGACGGGCACGGCCGCCCGGCGACTCCGCTAAGCCGCTCGCCTGCGGCCCGTAAGGCGCGACCGGGCAACCGATAATGCTGCCGATGCTACGGAGCAGCTCATGCTCTTCGACAAACCAACTGGCCCGGCCGTCCCACCATGGCGCGGAAGAAAACACCGCGTCGAAGCCGACGCCGCGCAACGCGCGTACGGCGTGCCAATCGAGCCCCGGTGTCCAGGCCAGGAAACGACAATGCGGCGCACGCTGTTTGACGGACTGTATAATGTGTCGCCAGACGCTTGGCGGCACGACGCCGGGATCTTCGCAGCGAAAACCGGAAGCGCCCGCGCCGACCAGGCGACCCAGGCGCTCGATCCACCAATCCGCCATTTGGCCGGCGAGTTCTGGCTCGTCCCAACGCGCCGCGACGGAGCCGGCGCTGCGATGTGGCGAACGCGGATCGACGCGGCCCACTCCCCGATCATTGGCGCCGAACCATTTCGGATGCCTGGTAACCAGGACCGCATCGGCGGCGACACGGCTTAACTCGACATCGAGCAAAAGCTGCAGGTCATGGGCGCCGCAGGCCTGCGCGAAATCCGCCACCAGCCGGTCGGCGGCAAGCGGCCCGGCAATCGCCGGGTTGGCGCGCTCATGGTCGGCCGTGAGCCGGACATCGCCACCCTGTCCGGGCGCAAACAGGGTCGCCGCAACCACATCGCTGAAGCCCAAGCCGCGGCAGCGGCCCAGGTGGCGAGGCCAGGACGATGGCGAGCCGGCGAGCAAAGGATCGAAATAATAGATTTTCGGGGCAAAATGCTCGGAACGTCGGCTCAACAGAGGGGCTGAACGGCTCCTTGGACGCATCGCAAAGCTCAGGGCTTGCGGCCGACGCCGCCACTCCCCTCACCCGAAAGTCAAAAGCGAAAATCGCGGAAAAGTTCCATGCACGGAATATTTTCCTCTAATTGCTGACCCGAGCAGGCCCTCAACGCCGCAGACCGCCGTGACCGCATCGCCGCGGCCTTGGTCTAGACTGGTTTTGAACGGAAAGGGGTGCGGGAATGAAGATCGATATCTTCAACCACTTCATGCCGAAGGAATACTTCGATCGATTGGGCGAGCTCATTCCAGGCCATGCTGTGCTTGGCGCCTTTCCCCGGATAAAGGCCTTGGTGGATGTCGAGGCGCGGTTGCGGCTCATTGACGAGTTCGGCGAGCTTCAGCAGGTGCTTTCGTTGGCGAACCCGCCGCTCGAATTGATCGCGCCGCCGAACGTGACGCCGCAGCTTGCGCGCATTGCCAATGACGCGCTGGCCGGCCTCTGCGCCGAACACCCGGATCATTTTCCGGCATTCGTCGCGGCACTGCCGATGAACGACATCGACGCGACCCTTGCCGAGATCGACCGCGCGGTCAAAACCTTAAGCGCGCGCGGTGTGCAGGTTTTTACCAATGTGGCCGGCAAGCCGCTCAGCCGCCCGGAGTTTCGGCCGATATTTCGGCGCATGGCCGAATACGATCTGCCGATCTGGGTTCATCCGATGCGCGGCCCGGATTTTCCCGATTATGCCAGCGAGAAAGTCTCGGAGGACGAGGTCTGGTTCAGCTTCGGCTGGCCCTATGAGACCACCGCCTGCATGGCGCGGCTGGTCTATTCCGGGCTGTTCGACGAGTTGCCGCAGCTGAAGATCATCACCCATCACATGGGCGGCATGATTCCGTATTTTGCCGGCAAGATTACGCTCGGCTTCCGCCAGATCTTTTACGGCACGCCCGAGCGCAATCCGCTCGCCGAGGAGCGTGGCCTCAAACGCCCGCCGCTTGAGTATTTCAAGATGCTCTACGCCGATACCGCGCTTGGCGTGCGCTCGGCCACCCGCTGCGGTTACGAATTCTTCGGCGCGAAATCCTGTTTGTTCGCGACCGACGCGCCGTTCGACGCCGCCGGCGGCCGCGACCTCATCCGCAAGACCATTGACGCGGTCGAAGCGCTTGACATATCGCCGGCGCAGCGCAAGCAAATCTTTTCCGGCAACGCGCGCAGCCTGCTGAAACTGGGCGATAAGGTGACCGCGAAGCAAGGGGTCGGATCAGCATAGAAGCAGAATCTCGCTGTGCTGCGGCGACGCTGTCGTGCTAAGCCGCGCGTATCATCCGCAAGGATCCAAGGGAGCACGCAATGGCCGAGAGGAAGGTGCCGTATCAAGTCGGCGGCAGGCAGTTCGAAGGCTTGATCGTTTATGACGACGCCGTCACCGCCAAGCGGCCGGCGGTCTTCATGCAGCCGGACTGGAAGGGCGTATGTCCCGATACGATCGGCCAGGCGCGCACCGTCGCCGGCAAGGACTACGTGGTGCTGATGGCCGACATGTTCGGCGCGGGCTACGGCGCCAAGGCGAAGACGCAGGACGAGCTGCGCGCCGGCATGCTGGCCGTGCATAAGGACCTGCCGTTCACGCTGTCGTGCGGCGCCGCGGCTTACGATGCACTCATGTCCGAGGCGCAGAAGCTCGGCGTCGCGGATGCCGGCAAAACGGCGGCGATCGGCTATTGTGCCGGCGGCGGCTACGCGCTCGAGCAGGCCCGCGCCGCGGCCGATTTCAAGGCCGTGGTGGTGTTCCACGTCACCAATCCCAATCCGGTGGCCGCGGGCACGCCATGCAACATCAAAGGCCGCGTGCTCGCGATCCACGGCTCGGCGGATCCCATAACACCGAAACCGATGATGGACGCGCTCGAGGACGAATTGACCAAGGCCAAAGTCGATTGGCATGTCATGATGTTCGGCGGCGCCGTGCATTCGTTTTGCGACCCGACCGCGAACGCCGCCGCGACACGCTACGACGCCAATCTGTGCCGCAAGTCCTACATGCTGATGCGCGATTTTTTCGCCGAGACGCTGTGAGTCGCTCTAGTAATAGCCGATGGTCGTGCCGCCATCGACCGCGATCGCGGTGCCCTGAATGTGCCGCGCCTTATCGGAGCAGAGAAACAGCGCAAGCGCGGCGATATCGCCGGGCTTGCCGAGCCGGCGCAGCCCGTCTTTGGCGGTTGCTTCCTGCGTGAGTTGCTCGACCGATTTGCCCGACGCCTGCGACCGCTGCTCCAACAGCTGGTAAAAGCGCTCGGTTTCGGTGGCGCCGGGGTGAATGACGTTGACATTCACGCCGTCGCGTTTGCCGAGCTGCGACAGCGCTTTGGAAAAATTGCCCATGGCGGCGTTGACCGAAGCGCCGATCGAAAAATCGGCGCCCGGCGAGCGTGCCGCGCCACCGCCGATATTGACGACAAAACCCTGCGCCGCCTTGAGCATCGGCCAGAACAGCCGGCACAGGCGCACGCAACCGAACAACTTCAGCGCATAGCCGTCGATCCAAGCCTGGTCGGGCAAATCGACGAAGTTGCCGGCGCGGGTGGCACCCGCCGAGCAAACCAATATGTCGCAGCGATTGAAGCGATCCCTGACCTTGTCGGAGACCTGTTGACACCCTTCCAGCGTGCGCAGATCCGCTGCAATGGCCAGCGGCGCCGGCCCGCCGACAGCTATGGTCTTGGCAGCGGCGGCGAGATTGTCGGCCGAGGACGATACGATGACGGTCTGCGCGCCGGCGCGGGCCAGTTCCAGCGCGATCTCGCGGCCAATGCCACGGCTGCCGCCGCTAATGACTGCTACTTTGTTGGCGAACTCGCTCGACATCTGATTCTCTCCTTGGGTTTTTCATCCAAGTTTCGGGCAATCGCAAGATTTGCCAAGGCTTAAGCCGGCGGCTGATCAATTCAGCCGGTAGCGCCGAACGGCGTCGGCATCCCACACCAGCCCATTGCCCGGCCGATCGCGCGCAGCCGCGGCGCCGTCGACGATACGCAGCGGCTCCTGCAGGATTTTATCGGCCCAATCGACGTATTCCAGGAAATGGCAGGTCGGCGTTGCCGCCAGCAAATGGGTGCTGACCTCGGGAAACAGATGCGACGACATCTCGATCCCGTTGGCGAAGGCGAGCGCGGCCGCGCGCTGCCAGCCGTAGACGCCGCCGATGCGCTCGAGATCGGGCATGACGAAGTCGCAGGCTTTGGCAGCGATTGCCGCCGCCATGGCCGTCACTTCGGAAAAATTTTCACCGATCTGAACCGGCGTTTTCAGCTCGGCTGCGACTTTGGCCAGACCCGCGTAGTCGTCATGCCGGATCGGCTCCTCCAGCCAATAGACATTTTCGTCGTCGAGCATGCGGCCGCGCTGCAGGGCTTCGGCGACGCTGAGCGCCTGATTGTAATCGACCATTATGGAAACCGCATCGCCGATGCGTTTGCGAACGGCGCGCAAGGTGGCAAGGTCCTGCGCGGCGGTCGGATAACCCAGCCGCAACTTGATGGCGCGAAAGCCGCCGGCGAGCAGCTTTTCGGCTTCATCGGCCACCGCCGCCGGCTGGTCCATCAGGCCCAGGCCGCAACTGTTGTAGGCCCGCACCGGCTTGATCTCGCCGCCCAGAAATCGCGCCAGCGGCATGCCGGCCGCGATCGCCAGCGCATCCCACGCCGCGACATCGAGCGCCGCCATGGCCATGCGCACGATGCCTTGCACGCCGATCAGCGTGAACTGAGTGGCAAGCTTGCGCCACAGCGCGACCGGGCTGACCGGCTGCCCTTTCACCACGTCCTCGATGTGCTCCAACAGCTTGGCGATCGCGGGCGCTGCGGCGGGCAAATAGCAGAACAGGTAGGAGCGTCCGGTAATGCCTTGTTCGGTCTCTAAATCGACAAGCAGAAGCGGCGCTGCGGTAACGCGCGCCCGGCTGGTACCGAGCGCATAATTCATCGGCACCAGCACCGGCGTCGTTTGCAAGCGCCGAATCGTCAGCACCGGAGATTTGGCGCTCATCGCGTTATGTGATCGCGCGCGAATTCAATTGCGGACCGCCGCCGAAACTTTTGCGTACTTCTCGCAGAGTTGCCGCCAGCGGCGCGCATTTTCCTTGGCGCACTCAGCGTAATGCTCCGGCATGATATTGTACGGCGGCCGGATCGGTCCGGCCTTGCAATAGCCCGCCGCCTGAATGCGGATTTTTTCCATCTGGATATTGTAGGTGGCGAACAATTCGGGATCGCCGGTGATCTCGCCGATCGGCTCGCGCGCCCACGCCAGATCCTTGGCGATGACGCCAAGCGCGTCGTTGTCGCCGGCGAGCAGCGCGCGCATTTGCTCCAACACCGGTTCCGGCCCCATCGACGCCGCGGTCGACCAGCATGCTGTTGTCGTTGCCGGCGAGAGTTCGGCGAATTTACTCAAAGCCCCGTCGTGCGGCAGGAAGTGAACGCGTCCCTTCGATGCGGCGAGCGAATCAATGAGCGCGTTCGGACGCGAATATTTGGCCGCCATCAAGGTCGGAGCGACCTCAATGACGCGGCTCCAGAATTGTGGCGGAAATGCAAAGCGAAAAGCGCGGCCGTTGCCGTAGACCATCAGCGCCAGGCGCGGAAACGCCTCCGACACGCCGCGATAATATTCCACCGCCATGTCGACGGTCAGCGGCTGCCACATGGGGAGCCCGAGCAGGATGCCGTCGGCACCGCGATCGGCCGCAAACCTGGAACGGCGTATGACCTCATGGGTGCCGAGCGCCGTCGTCCCGATAAAGGCTGGGATGCGTTTTCTGACCGTGGCCAAGACACAGTCGACGAAGGCCTCGTATTCACCGCCGGTAATCGTCGCGCACTCGCCGGTCGTTCCGAGAACGATAAGACCGTGAACGCCATCGCCGATCAGCCGGTTGACCACGCGCTCGGTCTCAGAGAGATCGACGGTGTCCACCGCGTCCCAGCGATCGGCACCGTCCTTGGCCGGCGTCGGAATGATGGCGTAGACGCCGCGCATGTCGGACGGCTTGAGCATGGTCAGGCACCGATCGATAAGGCGATGTAGACGAAATTGTCATCGCCGACATTGCGCAGCCCGTGCACCGTGTTGCGCGGGTGGACCAGAAACATGCCCGGTTCGACCGCTTCGCGGCGTCCATCCTCCATCGTGACCTCGCCCTTGCCCGATACGATGAACCAGGCATGGCTGGTTGCCGGATGCAAATGCGGTTCCTGCGCGTCGCCGGGCGGCAAGGTGATCACCACCGCGCGAAACTCGTCGCCGACATACATCCGCCCGGCGCGGGTCTCGCCGTTGAGCACGATGTGATCGGCGATGCGAAATACCCGCGCCGCCGAGTCCGTCTTCGGCCGGTCGGTGAAGCGGCTGGCAATGACTTTGACATCCATGTCCGAGTCCTCCGGTCGGCGGGAAATCCTAGGTGCGGCGGCGGCGCAGTCAATATGCGCTCTGCGCCGCCTTCCATGATTGATAGACCGGCTTGGCGGACGCGATGATGCCGTCGTGCCGGGTCTGCCATCCAAGCCGCTCGCGCGCCTTTTGCGAGGTGATGAATTCGTTCTGATTGAACCACATGCTGATGTTGTCGCCCCGCAGCGGTTCCTCAAATCGAAGCTCGCCCATGTAGCCTGCCGCATCGAGGCAGGCGCGCATGACGTCGACCGACCGCGGTCTGTTCTGATCGCCAAGGTGAAAAATCTCGCCGCGCACCGCCTTGTCGTCGGCTTCGACGGCGAGGCGGTAGGCCTCGGCCAGGTCGGCGATATGGATCCAGGACCAGCCCCGTTCGCGGTCGCCGCGAAAGACCGCGTCGCCTGCTTCAGCCATGGCAAACCAGTCGGTACTCACGCTGTTGTAACCGTCGTTGCCGAACATGAAGCCCGGGCGCAGCACGACCGTACCGACATTGGTCAGCGCCAGCGCTTCGCGCTCGAGGCCGCGGCGGAAGGCCAGCGGGTGCTCCGGATTTGGCTCCGTGGTTTCGTCCATGACGGCGACCGGCACCTTGCCGAAAATCGAGCAGCCGGTGGTGTAGATGAAGCGGCGCCGCGGCGTTCGCGCCGGCAGTGCCTGCAACGCGGCGAACAGCGCACGATCGGCCTCGAACGGACGCTTCTTGTCCAGCATGGTGTGAATGACAACGTCGCTGCGCTCGAGCTCCGCATGGTAGGAGTCGGGCTGGCAGACGTCGCCATGAAGCAGTGCGACCTGTTGCATGCGCAGGATATTCAAACGCGGCTGCTCGGGATTTCGGACCAGCCCGGTCACGCTGTGCCCGGTCGCGGCAAGGCGAAGCGCGGCATAGAAGCCCGCATAGCCCGATACCCCGGTAACGAATACCCGCATACGTCTCTCCCCTCGAGCCAACCGATCTCTCGTTGCCAAATGAATCAGATTTCGTTGGCGCGGTACAGGGTCCCGGCGCCCGACGCGAATGCCCGCGTTCGAAAGCGCGAGCTGCGCCCTTTGCCGGCCCGGCGCGCTGACATAAAATCAAGGCATGCTGGGATGACCGGCTCGGAGATTGCGCCGATGAACGCGCTGGAAAAGGCTCGGTACGGGATCGACTCGTACCAGGACTGGCTCAAAGCCGAGGGGCTCCCGGTCGTCGAAGGTCTGGCGATCGATTGCACCAGCGTGGCGACCGCGGACTGGCCGCGCCTGGGCGCGCGCGCGGCGGCGCTGCACCTTCATGGCCGCGGCGACTTCTGCAACATGCTGCTCTACGAGCTCGGCCCCGGCAAATCGACGCTGCCGCAGCGCCACCTGTTCGAGGAGGTCATTTACGTCGTCGAGGGAACCGGAAGCACGCAACTGACCTTGCCCAACGGCGAGCGGCGGAGTTTTGAATGGGGCCCGCGAAGCCTGTTTTCGATCCCGCTCAATGCCAGCTATCGCCATTTCAACACCAGCGGCCTGGAACGCGCGGTTCTTGTCAGTACGACCAACCTGCCGATGATGCTAAACCTCTTCCACAACGAAAAGTTCGTGTTCGACAACAGCTTTGATTTCGACGAACGCCTCGGCAAGGAAGAGTATTTTGCCGGCGAGGGAATTTTGCAGCTGGTTCGCCAGGGCAACGACACCTGGGAAACGAATTTCGTTCCCGATCTCGAAACCATCGAGCTTCCCGATTTCTCCGACCGC